>Ga0116228_10003993_pt1 | contig 13048 bp, 5 predicted proteins | sample S1TSphfallax_2_FD_89694 | JGI IMG/M metagenome (GOLD analysis project Ga0116228, IMG submission 89694) | Host-associated microbial communities from peat moss isolated from Minnesota, USA - S1T2_Fc - Sphagnum fallax MG | ecosystem: Host-associated > Plants > Peat moss > Unclassified | place: USA... | reverse complement strand
TCATTTTTAAATGTTATATGTGAATAAATTATATATCACACATTTAAATTACATCCTATTAGTATAAACTGATATATCAAAAGAAAAAATTATATAATATAATTTTAAAACCCAAATGAAGGTTTAAGATATGAAAGACACATTTTAATGTATTATTATATTATTCATTTATAAATGATGTGATTGAATTATTTTTTCCACAAAATAGTTGTTGAAATTATATTCAATAATGAAATTCAAATATTTTGGTTTTCAAATCAATTTATATTTTTAAAAGGAAAAAATAAAATGTGTCTACATTATTGAAATGGCTTTAAGTTTAAACTTTAATTTTGTGATTTGGACAAAATCTTAATAAGATTTCAAAGATCAAATATGATGTTTTGTGTAATGCTTAAATGAAGTAGGTTAAATAGAATGAACATTCTTATTTTGTCACAACATGTAGGGAGGTTTGGTGGTGAAGAAAATGATCTCCATCCTTAGGGTTTAAATATTAATTCTTACAAATGACATGGGATGTGTGATCAATATTAAAATTTTGACTAAATATTCACTACCTACTTAAGTTAAATGAACTTTGGTAGGCAAAATAGGTGGCCTACCTAACAACCTAAATTCATTTTTTAAAACTAGCCTATGTAATGACATGTGTCAACATGGTACTTGTTGAACTTAATGAAATTAGAAATAATATATAAATATATAAATATATAATATCTTAATATCCAAATAATAAATATTTGAATAAAATGTAAATAACGCAACTACATTATTAAGTCATAAAATCGGTTGCAAAATGATGATGTCACGTAAGCTAGTTTGGATGGATGAAATATTCATTTAAGTTGCATCTGTATGCGACTACGATTTTAACTTGGTGCAACATATTATCTTTTGCAGATGAAATTTTATGTGACTTGTTCAAAATGACTAGGTCCTATAGCAAGTTGCATGTGGTGATTATGACTAAAAATTAGTCATTAATCTAGTTGTTTATTTGCAAATTCCTTGTAATGTTTTTATGTGGAGTTTTAATAAAAAAAGACTCATAGATGAAATGACTATATAGTAAAAAAGGACTATTTATTTCAAACAACACTTATTAACATCTTAATCACATTGAACATGACTAAGTTGTTAGTTATGTGGATGCTTTTCATGTTTTTTTGACTAAAAACTGATATTTATTAATTGATGTGGCTAACATGTTTTGACAAAAAAATAACCATTGTTACTTGATGTGGCTTGTTTTTCTTGACTAAAAATAGCATAAATTAAATAATTAATTACAATTAAAATTTATTTATTAATTGCAATTTCTAAGGATGTAAAATGTAAGCTTAAATATGTATGCCCCCTAGGCAAGTAGGCCATTTATAAGCCTCCCCTAAACATGTAAAATTTAAAGTACGAACAAGGTGTCACAAGAGGGAATTGAACCCCTCACTTCCTTGTTGACAACCTAAGGCATTAACCATCCAACCACCATGTCATGTGATGACAAATAGGTCAAAACACAGTTAAAGGAGTCACAAATGGCGTCAGATGTTAGATTTTGTCATAAAAAATTAAGGATTTTTTTTTTGCCATTTGAAACCATGGTAATCATAGCACAATATTCTTTTTTTAACACACATGAATGTCAAGAACCTCAAATTAAAAATCCATTTGATCCAATTTCAGGTTTTTGTTTAGTTAAAAATCTTTGAAAGTGAAAATTTCTATCATTAAAAAAAGACCTTTTTACCAAAAAAATTCAAAGGATTCATATAATACAAATAAGTTGATGGTAAAAAATATGAAATGACAATAACCTATTGAACACACTAAAAAAACATTCAAAATTTCAAGATTGTGGAATTCTAAGATTTTGAAAATTCAAAGTATTGACATTTAAAAATTGAAAATTTCAAAACTTCAAGAGTGCTTTACCACATATAAATGGGGTATAATGTACATGATTTATTAAATAAATCTTTAGTTTACATCAAATTAAATCCAACTTTTACAAACAAGATTCCTTCCCAAAGCATCTTGGGATTTTAAAGTTGCACTATGCAAGTTCTTAAACGACCTTGGCTAAAGAACCAAGTGGTCAACAAGATTTGGTTCCTAAAATCCTATGGTTCAACATTTGACTTGTAAAAGTTTTAAAAAAAAATCACAATGAAAGACCATGCTAAGGTTGCCATGTATTATCCCCTTGATATAAATCCACTCACTTGGTTGTGTCGCACAATTTCAAGTTCCAAAGTGTTATGTCATAATCTTTTTGAATATTTCAAATAGGTTGAAATTGGTAGTGTACTTGTTTTGGGAAATGTGGAAAATAAACGATGTTTTTCAAGTCTAAAATTCATTAAATCTAACGTCCAAAATAGACTAGGTCTTCATCCACCCATGGTTGTTAGAATGTTCCAACAACAATTCCTCACCTAAAATGCATGTTCATACAAGGATGCAATTGAATATTGAAATAGTGAAAGAAGTGGTATGGTGATGTTTATTGTGTTTTTGGTATCCTTCAATTTTAATTCACATTTTATTTAATGAATCCTTAAATTTGCATGATGTTAAGCCATTTAAAAAATTCTATTGCAAATTTAACTCTAGTTTTTTGCAGCTATGCCTATGTGCTTTGGACACTTGCTCATGCTTAACTTCAAATGGATGATATTGGGTTCACTTTTTGACTTTCAAAGGCCATGGTCCCCTACCTCGCTATTTTGTTTTTTTTTCCATTGACTTTTTGAACATGCCAATAATAGTAAGTAGTAAGTACCTACTACTTATCTATGTTCTTGTATAATTTCAAAGTCATATAATAAAATTAAATTGTATATTTTTGTAAGCCACTTATGTTGTAATGAGTAGTTTAGAGGTACAATTCCTCCATAGGCGACAATAATTTAATCATATGTTCATTCACCATTGTTGGAACTTTGGTTTAATAATTAATGCTTGTTGAAAAGTTTAATTGGCAAATTCTGCTTTGCACAACCTGCAACATCAATTTGGCATAGCCAAAACAAGTAATGGTGCTAATGTCTGTGAAGCTAAACAACTCCAAAGAGATGATAGTTTGTTGTTTTTTTTTTTGCACAAAATAAGTTGGGCAACAACTTTTGGAAGAAAAATGTCAGGTTGTAGTCTTCAATTTTTCACAAAACAAAATATCTAGCAGCCTTATATATATATAAATAGCCCCATAGCCAAAAAAACTCCGAAAATTGATTTATTTTGCCACCTACTACTAGATCATTTGATGGCTTGTGCCAATTTGGCACCATGCCATGGGTTGCTGGTGCAAATATTGCTAATATTTGAAAGTGGAAAAGGAATGACTAATGTGCACATGATGAAGTGCCCTTTGTATAATAATTGTGCATGATTTGTTATATAGATTGATTGGTTGAAGTGATTTCATTTAAGCAATCTCTCACCCAAATTTCATTTTTTATGGGTGAGGCTTGAGGAAAAGTCAATAAGCTGTCATGAATGTGAAAAATTCTCTTGGAGGCCCAAATAAAGGGCATGGGTGGAGTTGCTCCAAATAGTTTTCATTTTGTCCCATGTTTTGATGAATGTTCACTATGTGTTAGTGTCAATTGTGGATTGGAATAAAGTGTTGCAGGTTCACATCCTTTTGTGACAAATGAATTGATATTTGGCTGGCCTCGTTGAATGTCTATGAAATATTTTCTTATTTGTGTGCAACCCATTTTTGCTTAGGCTATTAATGTCAAGGACAATATTGTGGGAGCATCAAAAATCCCAAATGTGTTCCATTTTCTTAAGAATGACTCTATCCTAACTTAATTAGGGTTGATTAGGGTTCAGATTTAATGAATGCTTGAGCATGAATTAACTAGCCAGCTCAATGGTTCATGTGAAACAAGACCATTCCATGATATACTAGGGTGGGTTCTACCCTCGGCCAAATTGAATGAATTTGGAAAGTGAAAATGGTATACCTTCTTCATCTTAAGTATGAAATCATATTTTCATTAAAATTTTTATTTTGAAATTTTATTCAATTTCCCAATGCCAAAAATATCCAAAATTCAATTTCTCCCGCACCTTTAAGTTTCAAAAGTATGTAACTATTTTCAGAAAGTCCTACTCCTCGAGGGCTTTCCAACAATACAAAGAGTGGAGCCAATTCCCCTTAAAAATTCGTTTTGTATTTATCGAACTTTTGATGACAAAATTGTTTAATACTCAATAACCCCCGCACCATTGGTCTAAATGTCATGAAACCACCTCCATGCACCTGTACCCATCAAGAGCTTTCCATGGTACAAAGAACGCGGTGGAGGGGTGCCGTGATTTGAGAGACCTGAATGTGACAAACAAATCAAACAAACAAACAACCTTCCTTAATATATATGTATACATATATATCACAAAATAGACATATTTTTACCTGTTTTTTTCATATTCTATACCTTTTCATTCATCCCTAGTAAGGTTAAGATCATAAACCCTGGTGGGCCTGGCCTTTGAGAACCAATGCTGCCCACACAACATGGATTTTGGGGGAGTCCAAGTTAAAAGGATACATGTGTCACAATGTAAGCTTGTGTGCCAAGAGATAATGGCCATGGCAAAGGCAGGTCCACAAACCATTCTGTGGGTTGAAAAGTCTTTGTATTATCTTTTAACCCTTGGAAACTGCCTTCAAGCATATGGTCCAAAATTTTTACCTTTGCATATGGGAAGGCCTCCTCCTCCTGAGCGGCTCCACTGCTGCTACATATATTTTCACTGCTCCTATTTGTACAACTACTCTAATTAGTCTCAAACCTTAGTCTCGGACCTTGTGCATTAAATGGTGAGTTTCAGCATTTCATACTGAGATTTATTAAAATGTCTTTACTTTGCGGATACCACCGAAAGAGGAGATAAGGGGTGAAAGGAGGCCCAAAGACGGTGAAGACAGGGTTACTTTCCTGATGACTCTAACTAATATCAAAAATAAGTTTAGGGGATTTCCCACTCTTGATTAATGCGTTCCTTCTGTCTAATTTTCTTTGGTTTTTCAAAGGGTTTGAACTAGAGACGGTGGATGGATAAGTTCAAGTCTATGTATAATTAAGTGATTCTCCCAAGGTCCCACCCATAACTAATTCTTACTTCCGCTGAATGAGGTTCCATGAGAAGACACTATATCATTTAATTATAGTTGTAACTATTATAGTTGTACATTTTTAAAAGATCTAAAGATTTGACAACTCTTGCACGCAACTCTGCAGCTTATCATGGACTTACGACTCTTTCAAAGGTCTATATCATTCTCATGATAACAATTTCACATACTCTCTATGCAGAGGTCACCACTCGTCAACAACTGTTCTCCTTGTCTCCTGGACCACTCTCCACTCAATCCATTCATTACTTTGCATTTTTTTATCAGCAATGGTATCAAAATTGATGTCATAACAAAGAGATCCTCTCTGTTCACAAGTTTGGCAAGTTATGATACTATAATTTCATTGGTTCGCCAATACTAATATTCGGTTGCCAGAATCTCCTGGGATCCAGATTGGTTTTTGGGCTTTTTCAAATCATGTTGTGTGAGTGGTGACCACAAGAACCTCAAACACTTGAACACTTTTTTCCATCAGATGCAAACTTTGTCTTGAGTAGTATCATAAGCTACTAACATTCCAATCCTACAATTGTGTTTCCCCAAAGAATTTACCCCCATTGGGACCCATCAAACGAAGGTGAGATAACCTTTATTTAGCAACTTCAAACAAACCAAGATATAGCTAGAGCCACCCACCATTGCACCATCATCCACTGAAATGCCTGTTATTACTCAGTTGTGGATGAACCTCAACCGAGTTAGTATATGGGGAGAGGGAGGAGGCCATGTGTGGCCATCAATGTTGCAACTTCCACTTGTTGTGGCTGTGAATTTTTGTTGCATATGGGCCACTTGTCAAGTGTAAAGCACCCACACACCCATTCTCCTCCCCTCCCCCTTCACCCTTTCCTCCCTTATTGTACTATATTAGGCCCACTTCACCCTAGGAGCCAGGCCTGAAAGAACTTGGGGCCAGCTTTGAGCATTTTTGGCTTGTTGATATTAGGCCCCAAGTTACTAATAAATGCTAGAACATTGAAGTCCGGATATTAATATATGTAAAGGACGTTGTGATCTTGATGAAATGAAGTTTTTTTTCATCCCGTCAATCTTTCCATCCACAGTGGATGGATGTAACCAGCTGCCTCCTTTTACCGCGTTGAGGAGACGCCTCAGAAGAGGCACGAGGAGCAGGAGCAGAAACAGGAGAAGCTGGTGGAGTTGTCGCAAGGGTTGCAAATTGGCTTCTCAAATTTGGTGGTAATCGTTTTTTCAGCCTTGGGACCAGTGTATTTTTTTCAAATTCCTCAAGTAGGTGCACTGGCTAGTATTCTCCCTGCCTAGTTCTGGCGACCTACAGTAGCACACTGTCTAAATATGACGACTTCTAAGTTGTTTTTGTCAAGATATGGAGATTTAAAAAAATAAAATTAAACAGTAATAAGAAACCGCTAAAATTAATTTATGACACGATCTAAAGGCCCTTTTGTAGATGCTTGCTTGTTCAAGCAAAAATAAATCAAATCTTAAAAATCCCTTTGTTGGATTCGCCAGCCCTTTTTCTTTTTTTTTTGGGTCGTCAGGTTGCGAAAATTCGCCCAAAAAAAAAGAGCACTGCTTGAGACCAATACAGGGCCATAAAGTTCAGCATTTATTAGTAACTTGGGGGCAGATTGAAAACATCTTTTCCTATTTCAGCCTTGACTCCTAGTGTAAAGCTTATTAGGGGCTGATTTCAACTTCTGCACCAATAGGAATGCTTGATTTGAGTTGAACATTGGCCTTGACTCCTTACATAAAGTGGGCGGTGAAGTGGTAGGCAAGCAAAGACGGGTTGATAGCAAAGGGTGGTGAAATGGGGTGGTGCCAAGGCCCCACCCAAATTGTGTGTACACTAATCGGACAAAGGCAGTGGTGCTTTATTAACAAACAGTTCACGAGGGGTGGATTCAATTCAATTCAATGAGATTCTGTTTTGTCGTTATGTGGCTAGTCCAGATGGCGTGCAAAGACAATGTCCAAAGATTCGGTCGTCGGTTTATCAACGGAACAACCTTGGACCAACAGCCGGATACCCCCAATGGAAATTCAGCGATTCGGAACACCCCCTTCCAGCAACAGCGGGATGCCCCCAAATGTAAATTCAGAGATTCGAAACAACCTTCGGGTTATGCCGGGTAAGACACCTCTGCCTTGAGGGCGTTAGGCCCCCCCCCCCAGGCTGGACCCCAGGCTCCGCGATAAGTTAAGTTCCCCGTAACGCCCTCATAGGGTGGGGGTGCCTTTGCCTTGCCTTACACGAAACTATTGTTAAAAGGAAGGGATTCACTTTCATTTCCTTTTGCTTAAATACATTTTTGTGTTGTCGAATTGGCTATTGATATACACACTAGTACAAAACTGCTTTTGATTCCTGACAATCATAACTAGGTTTTAAAATTCTAAGTGACATTAGCTACTGAGACCACCAGGGTCAATGAGTTGAATCATCCAATTTGATATGTATGGTTGATTAAGGTAGATGCATCTAGAACTGTCAGAATAAGCAGTCCCAGTAAGTAAACCGGAGTCCCGACTTCAATTTTCCTTTACACATATTTTTTTTCTTTGAAAGACAACACAATCTTTGCATTAGAAAACAAAGTGATTCAAAATAATTCTTTAATATGGCCTATGAAACATTACATTAAGAAATGCAAAAAAGACTCATGGAGAATCCAAAATGTAAAATATAATAATCTACATAGATTTGCACAAAAATGTTCAAAAATTTACAAAAATGCACACAAATATGTTAAAATCTACTCAATGATTGTCATCATTAAAACCATGAGCTTGTTGATAAACTTTGGCCATTTCCTCAACTCATCATGCATGATGGTCGGTGGACATTTGGTGATGCTCTATAGTAGGACGAACTATAAAAGCCACAAATTGGTCCTTTGTAATTCCACACAACCTAAATCAAAATTTACACAATTTGTCAAAAGTGACTTCAAAATTTTAATAGAACAATTGAATTTAAAGTAATGGAAGGATTTGAAGATAAATACTGTTGTGAATGGTCTCTAATGCATTAAAAAAATTGCCTACATTTCTTCAAGTTGAATGGACTTGTTGGATTCCCACTCCCATAAGGTGGCATTCCATGCTAGCTTTGCTTTCTTTGAATAAGATAATTTGCATTGGAGGATGGTGTAACCAAGTTCTTCACTTTTTTCAATTCGTGAAAATGCATCTTGAGGGATATATCCCACATCCCAATTAGAAATGCCCAAAATTTTCAACAAGATCTTTGAAACGAGCTTGACCAAAGGTGGCTAGGGACCTCCTCATGCCCTTGTGTTGCTTCCTCTAGGCAATCCCATTCCAATGCAACTTTTGCTTGTGCACGAGCAATTACCTTCTGCTCATTTCGTTACAAAATTGATTAAATATTGTGCATTGAAAACACATTTGAGACATGGATTTATTGGAAGATGCAAAATTTGTGTGACATACATTCATTCATAGGTTCATACTTCATCCATTGACACATTTATCCGTGTGTCAAATGTGTTTTCAACACATGATATTCATGCAAAAAATGTACAAACCTATGAATGAATGAACTTTGCACGATTTTCATTATTAATTCGCCACATGCTAAATTTGTGATGCCCATTCTACAAACCATGGAAAAGGGAGGCAAATAGAATAATCTTAATGCAAATTTCCCCAACCATGGTGTTGTTAAGTTATTACACAATTGACAAAAACTTGCGAACATCGAATAAGGCAAAATTATGAGCTTGTTTGTTGTTCTTGTAAACTAAAGAAAGATGAAGTTTACAAAAAGAAAGATGAAACATCTTGTCATTTCCAAGTGGTTTCATAAATTTTTGTGATTTATTTGGTGGAAGTTTGCTCAAATTGAAACTTATTTGTGTCAAATATGATGACAAATTGATCAGCAACCCAAATGTCCTGGGTGGTGCAAATGATGGACATTGAGGTGTGTGACAACTTCACGCCATTGAACTTTGATCGACCACAATTTCAACATTGTTGTTAACATTGTGGTTATTAAACAAAATTTAACATGTACATAACACATGAGCACAACAAGATTATGCATGTAGCAACAATATAGATTGCATAGTGCACACAAAACTTAAAAAAGTAACCTTAAATTGAATTGCATTCATAATCCATAGAAATTGTAGAATCCAAAACCAAATTTATCATGATTATGAGTTGCATGTTGCAACTTGAAAAAAAAGAAAACAAAAAACATTGATTACACATGAGGTTCAATGAACATACATTTGAACTTCTAAGAATTGTGATTTACAACTTTGTACATAACTTAATGAACTTATGGCCTAGGCTCAAATTGCTGAATATTTTGTCACTTTGCAATGTACATACTAAAAACACAATTCCAACAACTAACATTGATCTTTAATGATCATGAAAATTGCCAATGAACAAAGACATTGAAAAATAAAAACCTTCATTTTAGTCTTGCAAATTACACACCAAATATTAGGATTTAGGAATCAGGACCTTGATCTTCAAAATTTTAGTGCTTGCAATGTGTAGGCAACAATAACCATGCTTCAAATTTCAAATCCATGATGCATCGTAACTGCCATATTGAAAATAAAAAACTAAAGATACTAGGATTTTTTTAATAAAAGTTATTAATACTTGGTTACAAGTCCAATTAAAAGGCAACCATTTTCTAGTTATACCTTTAACATGTGTTACACATAAGTTAGCTATTGCTTTAAACCTAAAAAGAAAAATTATGAGACAAAGGGCTAAGAGGTAAATTCCATTTGGACCTAGGGTGGAAACATGTGAACAAAAATATAGAGTGCAATATATTGGTTATCAAGTAAAAATTATAAGTTAATTGGTTCAAAAATAAGGTTATGTGTATTTTGAAAATAAAATTATAACTAATATAAGGTATGTGTGAATATCTTTCATTAGAAAAAAATTATATGTGCATTAAAGATTTAAGGTGTTAGTTATTAGTAGGTTCAATTAATTTGTGACTAATAATTTAAGTTTGTAAATTGCAATTTTTTAAATTTTAATTACAATCTATGGGTGAACACATGATAAAGTAATGGAAAAGAGTAGCTCCACTATGCAAAATTTGGGCGTTTCCAATAAAAGGTACAACAAGTAGATGAATTTGTGAAAATAATATCAATTTTTTTGGGTACATTCTTTTAAAAATATTTTTGGCATTTTAAATTGATATATTATGTATTTCCAATGCACTTGCAAGTACTTGAATTGGACTTTTAATTTTTGGCAATTTGAAAAGTAGATTTCAATTATTTCAAAGTGTATGAATTGTTTTTGCAAATAATTATTTATTTTTTCTCAACCCTCAATATTGATGTGGTGGACATTATAATATATTTGTTTTTGTCAATGGATTTTGTTTTCATAGCTAAATTCATTCCCAACCCTCAAAAAACGAACATAATTTTTCAGGATACTTTTGGGTACTTTTCCAAGTCCAAATGATATGGTAAAATTTAAAAAAAAAAAAACTAGAGAGAGGCTAGAGGTGCCAATGAGGAAATCTAAAGGTTTCATTTCATTTGAGATGTTAAAGGAAGGTTAGAAGTTTTGAAAACCTTTTTTTTCTCATTTATAAGTAAAAACAATGGCAAGAAATTGGGTCAAAATATCTTACTTGCACCCCCATGGTTTCATTTTTGCTTTCAGCTCCAAAAAATTTTAGTTCCAAATTTTCTAAAACTAGAAATTTAAATTAATATAGGGTAATGAAATTGGATGCCAAAAAGAATAATAAACAAATATAAGGTACGTAAAATATGTGCATATTATAAAATTAGATAAAATAAGGCAAGGGAAAATAAAATCCAAACTTAATACCCCACCCCTGCCCCCCCCCAATAATTGTTTGGTGCATGTAGGTCATAAAAATAACATTAAGTGTCCCCCAAGGTATTTTCACATGAAATAAGATTTTCACATGAAAATTATACAAATGAACTCATATACATAATCCATGAATGAAGTGAATAAATTATGATTTGCAAAGGATGACCACAAAAATTATATTCAAACATAATTTCAACAAAAAAACTTGGTGGGATAAAACTTCAAAAAACAAATTCTATCTTGTTACAAACAATTATATATCCATCATTGTTGTATTCCTCCAATGTTAACACATATTGTCCTAAGAAAAAAAGATTTCAGTTATTTATGTAAGTGAAGAATATTAACAATTCACATTGTTATAATGCACCACAACACAACATGTGAAAAATAAAAATGATCTACATTTAGTTATGAAAATATAAATGCATATGTATGAGTTAGGAACAACTTCATAGTCATAGCATAAAAAACACGGGGTTCACCTTTAATCCAATGATACAATTCAACAATCTTTCTTGCTATGACAAATGTTAAAGAATGTCCTTAGTCTATATTGTCAACATCAATCCCATGCAAGAACACATGCATAAGAGCATCCGATGTGTCCAATTTCACACATGATTGAAGATGATTTTGTATAGCATTTTGTTTGGATAATCACATCCATATGTGAGAATCAAAGGCACTTAATAATATGATATTGCTATTACGAGAAAAATAACCACGCAAAATTAACAAGTAGACTTGGAATTCCTATATGCCACATACTTATCACATATAGTATATCGAGTGTTTTCATGATTTTCATGATTCAATATTCATCCTCATAATTCAAAATGGATCGATTCTTGAAGATAGTGAAATACAACAATTTCATGTGATAGACTTCCTTTTTTTTTCTTGCCTTGCATGTGACATGCATAACTTAATATGTGACATGCATAATTTTATTTTTGCATGTGATTTGGATAAGCACATTTTTCATAATTGTGACATGAAAAGTTTAGAAAGTGCCTTTCATTTGATATTCAAGTAATAAAAGGGTAGCTTCAACACATGTTTGTTGAATAGTTAATTAATTAATTAATTTCAAGGATTCCATGTCAAATAGTTGAATGTTTTGAAAGAATCTTTATTTTCCTTCACAAAATTTTTTCTTAAATTTTTCTTTTTCCCCAAAAATCTTAACATTTTTAGAAATAATATTATTTGTATTGAAGCTACCAAGTTACTATTAATCTATAGTAGGCAATACAATAATACCTTGGTAGATTCACCATTAATTGTATTATTTGTAAAAATGTTGAAAATTTCAATTTTATTATTTTTAAACAAGAAAATATTATGACGGAAGATAAAGAAACTTTTGAAATATTTTTTTTAAAAATCAAAATTTTGAGATGGAATTTTCAAAATCAAAAAATTATTCAACAAATATGTATTGAAGCAGGCCTTGTATTAAATATAAATAAATAAATACATAAATATATCCTCTTTCTTTGCTGGTCAAAAGTGTGTGTGATGGGCAATAAAAGACGAAAATTCCTACCTTGGGACTCAAGACATAGTGTACCAGCCTTTTTTATGCTGGCTATATATATATAGCCAATAAGATTTACTAAAAATTAAAAAATGCTAAAATCAATTCCGTATTGAGATTCTCAACAGCCACAATATCCGTCAAAATAATGTAATAAAAATCACCAAGATGTCTACACATGGTACAAGCAGGTAGCCAAAAATACAGAAGGACGTGCAAAAACAATTACTTAAGTATATTTAGCTTGTAGCCAATATTTGACTAAAATATTCCTGTGGATATCGCCATTTTGGCTAAATCACAAAAAAAACGACCCCAAAAAAACACTGCACGTGCACCAGCACCATCATCAGCTATGAATTCTCAAGTGCCCGCAGTTTTGGTGGGATCTTTCTGCGGAAGTCTCACCAGACACGTTTACGACTCCATGGATGGCCCCCGCCCCCGCCTGCCCTTTTCTACTTTTAGTCGCGCGCTCGCCAATTGCCTTCTCTTCT
>Ga0116228_10003992_pt1 | contig 13051 bp, 6 predicted proteins | sample S1TSphfallax_2_FD_89694 | JGI IMG/M metagenome (GOLD analysis project Ga0116228, IMG submission 89694) | Host-associated microbial communities from peat moss isolated from Minnesota, USA - S1T2_Fc - Sphagnum fallax MG | ecosystem: Host-associated > Plants > Peat moss > Unclassified | place: USA... | reverse complement strand
GTTACTTGGAATTGAAGGGTTCGTTTTTCATGGAATTCTTGCTATTTGAACTCCTACTTGCCATGAATACCATGGAATGGTCAAGCCCTACCCATTAAATTGGGAAAGGGACACTACAAGTTAGTTCAATGAGCAAGGTGATGCACCTAACATATTTGGTGAGACGAGGCAATTCCAAATTCTATGATATAATGTTCTTGTGATGACCGTGCGTTCAAAATAATGATCAAAATGTGTCTTTTGAACATGATATTTTTTAGAAAGTCTTTAAAATTGTTGAACTTGCTATCCCAAACCTTATCGTGATGAGTTGCATGTTATAATTATAATCCTTGCATCTATTTCCTACCTTGATGTTAATAATTTTGTGAAACTTTTTTTTCTCATTTATGCCTTGTTTTCAATACTTTGTTTTCATCTTTTTTCGTGTGTATTTGGATTACATGTTCTACATAAAAAATTGATTTTTGAAGAATTGGAGTGCATTTTGTTTTACAAAGGTTTTTATGGAATTTTATTTTTTTCAAAGAGATCTCCCAATCTTCTAATGAGGTATTTTGTTTTTAGGGAAGTATTTTCATAAACCCTAAGCCCTTCCCTACACCAATGAAAGAAAAAAGAGATGATTATAGAAAATTGAATGTTCAAGAGTTTTTTATTTAGGTTTAATCAACATTAAACTTGGGAAGGTTAAACTTTTGTTAACCTAGGTGTAATTAGGGTTGAACTTGATTAACCTAGATTTAGTCAAGTGTGAGCCTTACCAACATGTACACGTCTAGTTGTTTCAATTCATTTTACATTTTCATACATAAATGAATGTTAACAAAAATTATATTTTGTTTTTTGTTCCTTTGAAATGTGCAAAAGAAATATTACATCCATGAATATGTCTAGTTTTTTTATTATCCTAACTATTATTGATGCATTTTTTATGAATTAAAATGTAACAACTTACAACATTTGATGCTTTAAGCTTTATTTGGTCTAAAATAGTTTCATTTTTTTTTTTAGTTTATAATGATAAGTTTAAAATTTTTAATTTTTAATAAAATCTTACATAGATGGCAAGATTCATTTTTTCTTAAATTTTCAACCATGTTGAAACTTTTAAAATAATTTTTGAAATTCATCAAGTCTTGATTTAATTGGTTAACTAATCAAAAGTGTAGATGATTAGGATTGGGTTATGAGATTGTTGGAAAACAAACACCTTTGAAAGCAAGTTGGTTGTATATATATAACTTGTCTTTGTTGTGAACTTATCTATAATGATAATTGAATAACAATGTTCCAACAATGTTTGTATAAAAAATAAATGAATTGATAAACAATGGAAATGATAATAGTTTCATGCTACAACAAGATCCTAGATTTTTTTTTATAAATACAGCAAAAATATTTGATTTTAAAATTGTTAATATATAATAAAAATTCATGAGTGAAAAAATTCAAAAATTTAATGAAATGAAGTATTTACTATTAGTTGATATTGAATTGATAGGACCATGTAATCAATCATAATGATTAACATTAAGATTCAAAAATTGCACAAAAAATTAAATTTCATCAATCTTATAATAAGTTTCATAAAACATGATGGAACTAATACCATTAGTAAGTTCAAGTTCCAAATATTCAAATATAAATGATTGAAAAATGATACATGTGACAAAGATATCTACATTGATTCAATTGAAGATGAATTTTTTAATTTTTTTAAAAAATAGGGCATACATTGAAACAAACTGAGATCCAAATAATGTTTTTAAAATACTCATCATTGATTTTTGTAATTTAAAATCCTTGTAATATACTATTAAGAGATGCACTTTTTCTCAATATTGGATAATGATCACACATAACAACGACAGTGATTTTAAGGTTTAGGTTATGATGTTAAGGTTTGAAACTTACGCCAACAAGATTTACTTGAATTTTGAAAACATACATGGTTTCAAGTATGGATATTTTAAAGATATATCCAAGGTTATGAACTAGGTATTTTTTTTCAATTTTATATATCTTTGGGTATGCATTTGATAAGGTATATTGATTTTGAAAAAATATGGTAGGATAAATAATATACCTTGACCCATACCTTATCAAATGCATGTATATATGGGTAAATGATATACTTGTACAACAATAATTTGGATATGGCAACATTATTTTAAGGATGTGCAGTCAACAACTTGGCAATCCCGATTTAACAACATGGACTTAACAATTGGGCATTATTGACCTTGCAATTTGATAAAGTGGATTTGGTAATCAGTAAAGCTAATTTGGCAAATTAACAAAATAAAAACCTAGACTTTGCAAGCTGGCAAAGTGCATTATAAGAATTCATGGTTTTTCAAATTGTTCGATTTGACTAACATATTCATTTTGATTAAAATTTTGAAAAAATTTGACTGAAGGACCCTAGTAATTGAAGTGACATGTTTTCTTAGACTAGTTTAATTGACTAAAATGATCTACTTGGTCAATGGTGACATTTAATCAAATGGGACATGTCTAGTAAAAGAAGACATGCGTGTCATAAAACGAAACATGTAATCAAAAAATAACATGTAGTCAAATGAGATATGCAATCACAAATTTTTTTTATGTAAGTAGATAGTAAGTAAGGTAGTTACATAGGTAAATAAATAGATTATTGTTATTTTATATTTTAATTATTTGGATAGGTTTAATATACTTAATTAAGGCATGGTAATTAATTGTTAGGCAAGGAGGTTAGGTCAATAATTAATTAATTAATATTTTTTCATTGATTATTCAAGCAAGTAAGTTAGGTAGTTAGGTAAAGTTTGGAAGGATAACTAGTTTATTAGGTAGCATAAGTCATTATTAGCCTTGTCAAAATAAGGTAAGGTATGTAAATAAATAAATAAATAATGTCTTATGCATTAATTATTTGAGTAGGTTTAAAACTAAATTTAAGTAGGGTAGGGTAATTAATATTTAGATAATATGGCTAGGTAAATAAATAAATAATATTTTTCATTAATTATTAAATCAAATATGGTAGGTAGCTATGTATAAATAGGGAAGAAAAATTATATAGTTAGGGAGGATAAGTAAAACTAGGTTAATCCCAATAAAGTTGGGTAATTAATTATGTAAATTAGATTAGGTTAGGGCAAGGTAGGTAAATAAATAAATAAAGAGTTTATTCATTAATTTATGTATCTAATTAATAGTTACCTTATCTTGCCTAAGGTACGTGTATACATAAATTAATAAATTAATATTTTTTTCATTAATTATTAGAGCAAGTAAAATATGTATATAGGTATAACAGGGAAGGGTATATAATTAGTTAACTAAGTTGATCCATGTAAAGTACATGGTAGTTAATTATTAACGTGGGTTAATGTAAGGTAGAATGGGTAAGTAAGTAAATAAATTATTAATGTAATTTTAAGAAATCAATTTTAAAAAATACTTGATTGTAAAATCTATAAAAAAAAATTCACATAGGGCAAGACAAATTAAGTTGTAAATATTTATATAACTAGGTAGGTAAGTAAATAGGAACCTAGTAGTAAGTGAGTTCATTCAAGGTTGGGGTTCCCAAAAGGGACGTCTAATTAAAATAAGAGTAAAGACAACTAGTTTAGATTTTTATAATGTTTTAATATATGGTTTATTGTTGTGATCCTAAAATTGAAGTTTTAAAAGAATAAGTTTTTTAAAAACTCTAATAATCATTGGATGTTGTATAAAAATCCTTTTAAGTCTTTGATTCTCCTAATTATAAATTTTTTAAATGTTAAAATAATACATAAAATAATTAAATTTATTTCAAAAAATTTACAAGAAAAAAATGTTTCCTTTTTTGCAACTACATGTTCATTAGGTAATGGGTTGCAAGGGAAATGATTATTTTATTCAATCATTTGCATATTTATTAACATTCATTAGGTTTTCAATTTCTAACTTTAGATGGAGGTTACATGTGCAAGAAATAATCATGTGAAAAACCATGATTAGTTGATTTTAAAAACCCATTTTGGCATTTTTTACATGTTTGTTTATAAACTAAAATATTCATGTGCAATTATGCATGCATGTGAAAAATCACCAACATCACATGAATTATCTTATTTTCAACTATTCAATTTTTCTCACTTAAATTTGTTTCATGAAAATGTAATTTGTAAAAAGTGGCCTTAAAAAGTCCTAGGGGTTGTTTTTTTTTTTTTTTCCTGGTACGTCCCAAACCTTGAATAGACCCAAATATGCAAATACATAATGGGTAAGTGTGTTAAAACTCAATAAATAGGAAGGTATAACTATATAGTTTCAAATCAACTTTTTAAAAGGCTAAAAAAAAGGACAAATATTTTATTTTATTTAATAAAAAATGGGATTTGTTTTTCACATTCTGGAATTTATTTAAACAACTTTCATAAGGGTAAATCTAGTTGGACAATGCATAGATGTGATGTCAAATTACAATAATAAAAATTTATTGAAATATTTCATTTTTATTCTTAAACATACATAAAATGAAAAACCATTGAAATCAAATTGACAACATGCAACTTGCTTATTAAACATAAAACAAAATCTAAAATCAAAATATGCAATGTCAATGAGTTCAACATAATGACCCAATTGGTTTTCAAACTCCTTTTCAATATGATTTAAGAAATTTACTTCAATGTCTCCAAATAGAAATTAAAAGGATAATTTTATTTTTTTTAATTCAAGTAAATATGAAATGCAATAAGCACAATGTTGACAAAACTTGAATTAATTATATTTTTTCATATTTAATAAGGTATATATATATCAAAACCAATGATGAATTTTGATTGCAAAAGATTATATAAAGTGATTTATATAATTATATAATCATTTAAATTATATGTATTGAAATAATAAATAATACACATAGGTTGTGAACGATTTTTCATTATGAAGATGAACAAAAATATTGAAAATTATGATAAGAAAGAAAAATGAAAATGAAAATGATGGATATAAATACATTTGAAATAAATATATAGTAATATGTAAATGTTGAAATAAATTATTTTTTCAAATATAAACATAAATCAACATTTAGTATTTAAATTTATAAATCATGTCATGATCAATATCATATACATAATTACATTCATGATTCTATAAATGGGATTTGAAAGTTATGAAAATATCTCACATCACAGTTTAATTCATCACCAAAAATCACAAAATAAATTTTTATGGATTTTTTGGAAATAAAATCTTTGAATATAATGGTTAAAAGTTTTTTTTAAAGGTCATCATTACTTAATTTTTTCTAATCAACTTTCTTTCGAAGAATGTCTAATAGAATTAGTACTCTGCTTTCTCCCCAGTGTAGGAATTGCACGGTAATATGGGGAAATCTGAAGCGAGTGAGAGGTATGAAAGATATTTCTGGGAGATAATATTTGATGGATGACAATGTCACCCATGAAATCACCCAACACAAGAAGGATCAAGCTTCCTCGCAGACGTCCAAGGCGTTGCCACGGTAGGTGATGCGCAAAGCACCTTCGAGCGGACCCATTTTCTTCTTCTCTCGCCTTCAAGTGGAACTTTGAGTTCGTATAGATTCATTCAGGGCTCGACTGATGCGAGACAGATCGGCTTGTCGAACCACGTATTGTGAAAGCATCTGTTTCCTAACGTAATGCACAACCCAGCTGCCGTCTCTCGCCTTAAACCGGCATGGTGCAGTGTTGAAGCCATGTCGATCGGAAGAATATGACGGTCCCTTGTTGGGGCCGAAAAAACATCTCGTGCGTCGGAAACACAAATTGCCCTCCAAACGTCACTTTTCTTGTCCAGCGCCAACCAGGTTCACGATCTTGGTGTTAGTACGGAAGTATGCGATCATTTCTTTTCCCCTCGAAAAGCTTATAGTGTCTAAAATAGATAAGTGTGACAATGAGCGTTTACCTTCTAAGAACCAAGAGATCACGGAATTCAACAAGTCCCTATCAGTATGCAGTGTGGCCTGATAGTTTTCCGTGACCACCATGGCTGTAAAGCAACTTCTCCCGACTCGAGAGGTGCATGACGAGCAGTGTAAAAATGGCGGCGTTACATCTCAACTTGAACTGCATTTACAACAAACTGGGCCTTTGTTTAGTCCTGAACCCTATAAACACCCAAAAATCACCAAATTAAACCGTAACACACCTTGGATGAAATACAATTAAAAAATAAATAAACATTGCTTATTATAGTTTCTTACCTTCCATGAATCATTCTAGATTCATGAAAATCCAAAACATATGCCAATTGTTTTGTCCGACTTGTTTTACTGGACTCTCGATCCCAATTTTTTACATCCCATGCCGTCTTCAATTATCGTGCATACACACAACGGGTGGATCGGATCATCCTTTGTAAATCTTCATCCTTCTCCATCCGTGATGTTGCATCTCGAGGCACACTACCCACGCCCCATGCATTGAGGCCCAACACCTTCAACAATTGCTTTGAAGCTAATCTGACCAAAGTTGGTTTTGGGAGTGGTGGACATTGTTTTGCAACAACTACTAGGTGATTCCACTCGCGCCCAACTTTGGCACGAGCACGACTAGCAACTTTCTGATCATTTTGCCTTTACATAGCCATGGCGTTTCCCAAGATGCAAGCATTCATTTTGGCATGGTATTGATGTCGAGGACCTCTTGCAGAAATTGAAGGCCTCCCAGGTTTGGACTTTTCTACCACCAAACCATGCACCTCCTTTAAATGTTTGGTCAACAACCATTTAGCATAGTATGTGACAGTGCAAGTGCCAACTTTGCACTTCCATTTCGACCCAACCTTCGTCCATTCCTTGTCCTTCCAAGCCAAATTAGGTGGACAAAGAAGTGCAAGTGGCTGAGAAGCCTGTTCAATTTTCAGTTCCGGACCTAAACCCAAAAATGAGAGCAATGCACAACCCAGTAGTCGTCCCTCGCTTCGAACCGACATGGTGCAGTGTTGAAGCCACGCTGATCGAAAGAGTAGGACGGTCCCTTGTCAGGGCCAAAAAACATCTCGTGCGTCGAAAACACAAATTGCCCTCCGAACATCACTTTTCCTGTCCAGCTCCAACCAGGTTCACGATCTTGGTGTTAGTACAAAAGTATGCGATCGTTTTTTTTCCCCTTGAAAAGCTTGCAGTGTCTAAAATAGACAAGTGTGACAACGAGTGTTTACCTTCCAAGAACCAGGAGATCACGAAATTCAACAAGTCCCTATCAGTATGCGATGTGGCCTGATAGTTTTCCGTGTCCGCCATGGCTGTAAAGCAACTTCTCCCGACTCGAGAGGTGCCGAACGGCAACTCCTCGGGGAAGAGGCGATCCAACTCTCTGAGCCAGGACGCAAGCTACGGACGTAGATTAATCTGCACGAATTTTGTCGCCCAATCATCTGCAAAATGTTCCAATTCTTCTTGCGACTAGGTCCCTTCATTTCCAACCTTTTTTTTCATGGTGTGCCAATATTTGAGGGGAAGAAAATGACACGTCATGAATGAAGAGAGGAAAAAAAAAAGTTTTGTGAATGAGCTTCCATTCGAGCTGCGGCGGAAGGGCACCTACCTATCCACAGTGAGATCGCCCCTACAGAACCTGTGCCCGAACAACGCCATCCGAGTCTCTCGAAAATAGGAGCGGAGGATGGTGCCGCCGTACCGAAAGAAATTTCCTAACGTTCGAACATGCTCTGAAGCTTGACTGGATGGAATGAATTCGTGCAAGATGATAATTATCATCTCCTCGTGATGGATCAGCATGGAGTCTTCACGAATCTCTGTAAAATCGTCGAGGATGGGATAATGTCCCTTGTTTTGTTCCACATGTGAAGTTGCAATCCCCAGGCCAATTACCTTCCGCATCGAATCCGGGACGCTGTGCCCCGTGGCACGAAAATGTCCGATTATCCAAACACTTTCATGCACTCCCCAATCCTATCAAAGAAAAACTTTTTATCAAAGGGGCATATTTAAAGTTAACTTTTTAAAAACTAACATTCAAAACCCCTTAAATTTCAAATGAATATGAGTGAAGTTTTAAATCCATTTAATCAAATTGAAAATTAAATAATGATATGTTGTACCTATGTTATTATCAACCATTACACTTTCATTAAAAACATTGAACATTTATTTTCATAAAGTTTCACTTTTTATGGACATCACTAAATGTATCAATCTGGCACATTATTCATTATTATAAATAACACATAAATTATTTCAATGCAAAAAAAAAAAAAATCCTTTTTTATTTGTTTTTAGGATGGGCATTTTTACAAATGTGCATTTTCAATTCCTATCCTAATCAGAATGAAAATGAATGGGCAAAATCACATTAAAAAAACCAAATGCAAAAAAATTCAAATTTTTAAAAACACAGAAATATGTCATACATGTGAAAAATTTATTGTAAGAAATCAAAAATTCATGAACAATATGTTTAGAAGTTTTCAAATTTTTCTATTAGATTTTTGAAAATTTTCAAAAATATCTTTACAAGAAATTGTTTTTAAAAAAATTGGATTATTTTGAAAAAAAATATTTGAATTTTTTTAGAATCTTAAAAAATATATCCATCAAGAATTTTTCATGAAATGTACAATTAATTGAAACTTATAAATTATTTAATTTATTAAATATTTTTAAATTAAAAACCTCTTTTTTAAAATGGGTAATAACAAAAATTTAATCATGGTAAACGAAAGTTTTAACAAATTTGATCAATCAAAGGTTTTAGAAGACATAATTAAATGAGTATTTTGAAAGTTACAATTGTTGAATATGAATTTATAGATGACTTTGTTGGTGCACCTTTATAAAAGGTTGATAATATATATTTCAATTATTTAATAATAATAATTTTTTATAAAAAAAAACCATCTTTTAACCTTTACAACTTAAGTTGTGGCTTTGAAATTTTTAATCATTCTCATGCTTAATTTGCATCATGTTTTGTTTCGAAACTAAATATTTAATTTTTATTCATTATTGAGTTTTTTGTTTTTGAAATTTCGTAAATTTTTTTACCATGTTATGTTTTTCTCTTATCATTAACATAATCTAAATTACTCAAACTTTATCAAAGGTTTATATTTAATCATAAATATTGTCACATGGAAAAAAGAATTATTAAAAGATGATTTTGAATTGAAAATGTTAGTCAACGATAATGAAATAATCATAATGTAATTTTAAATCAAAATTTCAATAAATTTTTTTTTGTTAATGCATAAATCTTTTAAGATGTTTAATAAAAAAAAATTTATAATAATTAATTGATATTAATGGTAATTCATACTTACAATTCTTTATTTATTATGGGATGAAAAAATAAAATGTTTAGTTTTTTAAAATATAAAATTGTTTATTATTAATTAGGATATGTGAAAGATATAGAAAAAATGAATCATTTAAAAAATATTTAAAAAATTCATGCATGGTGAAAATTTATTTCTTGGGTTCATTTTTTCATTGCCTCATTTTTATTTTATATGTATTATTATAGAAATATTATTATGTATAAACTGAAAAAAAAATGTGTTTATATGAACATAAATTTTAATTGAAAATCAAATAACATCTTTATTTTTGTGTTGTGTTTTGATTTTTTAGATATAAACTAGTATTTCTTCTCTCTTTTTAGTTTGATGTAAAATAAAATAGTTATAATACGTTTATTTATTTATTTATTAAATTGAAATATTTTGGACAAAATAGTGGTTGTAATATAATATAATCAACTTAAAAACAATAACACTCATTTTAATTAAACTTCTATTCATTTCACTTTTTAAAACATATTTGATACACAATAATTATTAAAAAATGGTTGTAATAAGACAATTATTGTTGAATTAAAAAAATTAATGAGAAAAAAATGATTGTAAAAGTGAAAAAAATAATTACAAATGTATAAATGACAATTTCAAGATAAAATTATGTTATACTAAATTTTTATTTGAAAATTAAAAAATTGTTACCTTTTAGTGCTTTCATGTGTATTTTATTTTCATTAACAATACATTTTCGTAAATCATTTAAAATTTTAAATTAAAAGTAATATTACTTTCTAAACATAATATTTTGATAAACATGTCTTCATTATTTTTATTCAAATTGTTAATTTCGTGATCTTATAATTGACCAAAATTTAATTTAAGTTAAACCTTGGTTAAACTAAATTTAGTAAGGTTTATATGGATTAATAAAAGTTTGACTTTTTCATTATAAATTAAAAGGATTAAGTTAATTCAAATGATAATAAGTTTTTAATTTTAAAACCTTACATGGGTCACAACTAATATTGCAAAGTTATCACCTTGTTCATGTTAGTAGATCTACTAATATGAAGTTTGGTTGATTGACAAGATGATCAAAATCAACAAATATTATAAATATGAACAATAAAAAGAGGTTAACCATCTTTCCAACATTGTTCAAAAAAATCACTTTCATGTTATAAATTGACAATGCAATTTGAAAAAAATATTTACAAAAATATGATAATATTTTTTACAATGTGAGTGTGAATGATAATATGTTTATTGAGAAGATTTGAAACTATCAAATTCACACATTGGAAAATTTAGATTTGCCATGATGCAAATGTGAACATACTATGTGAAATTGATTTGGGGTTTTAAAATAAATGTGCAAAGAAAAAAAGATTTTTTAAAGACTTGCAAATGACATCTACAAAATCCACAAATATTTCAAAAGCATGGTAGTTTATGCATATTTTATGTCTAAACTCAATTCATGTTATATAAAACCTAAACATCATCTAAATTATTGTTTAGAATTAAATATATTATTCATAGTGGACCTTTTCTTAAAATTTAAACTTGAATAGTAAATTTATTACAAAGCAAATTTGCTATTTTAGTTTGACAAATATATTTGCCATAATACAAGTGTTGGAAAACATATTGTCCATAATGCAAAGGTATTATGTTTTTGGAGAAAATTTGAAATTATTTGATTCCCACATTGGGTAAGAGATTTGTCATAAGACAAGTGTGAATGGTTATTAATGAACCTATTTTTAAATGAGGTAGTAGATTTATCGTAAAGTAAAATTGCAAATGGCAATGTGAATTGGAAAAAATTGCCAAAATATGTGTTTTGAAATAGATTTTCCACGATGTAAAATGTGAATGGTAATTATGCTTCTTAAGAAGATTCAAAATTATTAGATTCACACATTAAGAACAATGATATTATTGTTTTTAGATTTTTTATGTTACTTCATTGGCTCACATCCCATGTGAGATTTGGTATTAAATGACAATATAGGTTTTTAAAATCTATATAAATAGTTCAAAAATATGTTTTAAAAAATCTACCAAACTAAAAAAAATTCCAAATGTGGTAAAATGAAAAAAACATTGACGATTTCTTCTAAAAAAATGGAATATGGTCACAAAATATCCCCTTTAATGTAAATGATACAAATACAATCCCTTCAATACAAATATTTATACAAGTAGATTTTGCCTAATACAAGTGTGAACAATACTTCTAAAATGGGATTTAGGGTTTCAAGAGAAGTAGAGATATATAATCTTTTTCAGTCATTTACTTTGACATTTTGTGATTTCATCAAAGTTTATTAACTTTGACAAAACAACTGACCATTTGTCCAGAGGTTTTGGAAATCATTTACAAGATTTGTTATCACTTTACATTTTGCACATGGTAAGTTGTCCTTAATTCAGTCTAATGTCCCAAGTTTAACATACCATCTAGTTATGGCTTTTGGCATTTACTTTTGATTTCTATGTAAAAGGGCCTAACATAAATAATATTTTTCTCACAAGACCGAAGGATGACCCTACCCCAGACTATGCTTCAAACAAAGGAAACTTCAAGAATATCTTATGTCTTCAACAAGAAAAATGTTGAGACTTGTTGTTGACACCAAAAAAATGTTTTGCAACTTACATGTGCACTATGTTATCTAACACCAAAATTTGGAAAGATAGAATTTTACTAGTAAGCAATTTGCATATTGCTCCGTGGAAAGCTATGCCTCACATATGCTTTCAAAACACTTGTCGATCCTATTTTTTCCTAAGCCTTGTGGTAGTAGCAAAATTAATGTTTACACTTACTTGATGTTTCCATAATTCTTTTTTGAGAAATTAGGACGCCATCATTCTTCAAGAATTCAACCATTTCCTTGTTTCTTTCTTCCTAAAATTTACTACCTTGTGCCACCACTCTCAAGTTTTATCTTGAGTCTTTAGTCATCCAAGTTTGGACTAGATGGATCAATTTTGATGGTCCATGAGTGGATGAAAACTTTTTTCCATCTCATTCAATTTTTTTGGCAACACCATATCCAACCCCTTTTGGATGTTTGTCTTGGTGGGTGGGTGGGGTAGTCATCAAATTCTTTTATCTATGAAACATGAAGCCCCCTCCTTCCATATTTTTCTTTTCCTTTCTCATGTAGAATTTCTATTAGGTGTATGGGTAGTTCATTAAATGTTTGTATTTTTAAACATTCAATGAAAGGTTCATTTAGTGTGATCTTTTGAGAGATATAAATGACATATTATGGTGAACATATGATGTGTTTGTATATGTGTACACTAGATGTTTAATATTTCATAATGTGTTTTTTGAGCCTTTATGATATAATTGTCAAATGTATCCATTTTCCCTCCTTTGTTAAAGAAGGAATTTTATGCTCTATTATGGCAATGTTGAGAGAGAGAGAGAGAGAGAGAGATATTTAGGGTTTCAGGACACGTACGCATCGAGAGAGAGAGAGAGAGAGATTTAGGGTTCCAAGAGAACTGTTCGGAGAGAGCGAGAGAGAGAGAGGAGAGAGATTTTGAGAACTCACGAGTAGTGTGCAAAATACACAAAGATTTCGAGAGGCGGAGATCCAGAGCCGGAAGCGAGAGAGTGGATTGTCGGGGATCGATAGAAACATGGCAAGCACCACAGAGAATGCCCCCAAAGATGGCACAGAGGATCCCAAGCTTGACGTCTTCGAGGACGATGATGAATTCGAGGAGTTTG
>Ga0116228_10003991_pt1 | contig 13051 bp, 9 predicted proteins | sample S1TSphfallax_2_FD_89694 | JGI IMG/M metagenome (GOLD analysis project Ga0116228, IMG submission 89694) | Host-associated microbial communities from peat moss isolated from Minnesota, USA - S1T2_Fc - Sphagnum fallax MG | ecosystem: Host-associated > Plants > Peat moss > Unclassified | place: USA... | reverse complement strand
GACCCCTCCTTGGGAGTCCCGGGACAAAAAAGTCATTCGGATGTAGGTGCCGCGGAGTAACGCAGAAAATACTATATGAAGGAAGGTGGTGGCTTCCTCCAGTCTAGGCCGTGGTGAGTCTTGTGAGTCTAGGGTTACCCGTGGCTTGTCTTAGCACCAAAGGTGCTCCAAAATGTGAACTAACCAACTTGTTGGTTAGTTTGATACAAGTTCGAGTAAGTAATTAAAACTTGTCCCTCTTCCTAGTCCCATCCCAAAGCTTCAACACACCCCTCTACCCTTTTTAGTGTTGAGAGTTGGGAGCATGCCCTCAAGTCCCCATAATTCCACTATTTTAGAAACCAAGGCCCATCTTGGGTCTAACTTGGGACTTGGGAGTGCGTCAGGCAGTTCTCACTTTTTTTGTGAAAATTGATTTTCGATTATCACAACCATTTTAAAAAACCTTTAAGATTTTCATTATATATAAATAAATAAATAATTGATCACATTTAAGGCTTTCAGATTTTTGGAAAAAAAATTCCCACCAATTTTGAGTCCTATTGGTTCTCATAAAAATTACTAGCCTTGGTTTTTGGTCATGGTTCTCACAAGTTGGTTTTTGAAAATTTAAAAATTCAATATTTAATTATTTAATTTAATGTGAAATTTTTATTTTTATTTTAAAATTAATCAATTACTTGCAAAACATGAAACAAATGATAAAATATTTTTAAAATATTTTAAATTTCATCTCATTCAAATTCACCTTCAAGTTCTTATAACTTTTTTTTTAACTGTTCATCCATTTCAATAAACTCTACTAAATCACTAGGAGATTTGCAACCAACTTAGGCATCATTAGGTCAATTAATTTTTCCAAGTTTTCTCATTGTAAACGACATCTTCTAAGGTTGGTGAGTATGCTAGCAAAAGAAAAAATCATTTTTGTCTTTATTTGTGATCCAACAATTCTTAAAACTTGTTGAACAAGAAAACCAACAATGGGGAACGTAAATTCATGATTCTATCACCATTGCAGAGGGAATTTGATCTCCTTAGGATCCACTTGAAATATCTTAAAAATCAAGAACTTTCTATTAATTAGTTTTGTCACTACTTCACTTATGTGTTAGTCATTTCAAAAAATCTAAGCTATTATCTTAATAAGATCTATGCTCTATATATTCAACATCACAATCTATTACGGGATGTAAGTGATGATAACACTTCAAAAACATAGGTTACAAAGATTTCCAATCATATTTTTTTATAACAAAAATGTCTTGTTCACGACTGACAAATGAAGGTACCAAATGAAGAATTTTTAATTGTGGATCTAACATCAACAAAAGCATGTCATGGGCTTTTCTTTCTTCATATTTTTTTAAAATCGAAAGGAAAGAATCAAACACACCACAAACTTCTTTTTTAATGTTAGAAGCAAACAAAGATTATTCAAGAATACTTGTAGAATCATCATCCATAAACTAGTCTAAATTCTATACAATTCCAACATTTTTCTTTAACTAATTGGAATTCATTGTGATGGCATTGTTTAGGGCATCATTAAATAAGCAATGATCTTTGGACTAGTTTAAAACACAAGTAATATAAATTGGAAACAAACAATAAACAATTGTTTAACAAATATGCTAAATGATAATAGGGAAAATTTGGCCAAAAACACAAATAGTAATTTGTGAACTATAACATAATGTAATGGCTTTTCGAAATAATAAGGCTCCTTGAAACAAGATTAATTTTCTTGCAAACTTGCACAATATTTAACAAACTATTAGTATTTTGGAGAAAAAAAATAGATTAACAAACTTGTAAATCAAATGTTTAACTACATTTTAAACAATAATAACTAAAAAAATACCTTGTTTTGACAAGCTTTCTTGGATGAATTCCAAAATCAATGTAGGTTTTATTCCATTCATGTCTTCCTAAAAAAAAAACCCAAACAAACAAAAAAAAAACTAAGTTTGCTTGTTGCATGACCTTTTCACATGGCATATTTTGGCAAAAATTCACCACAATAAAAAAATGTTAATATAAATAGGTGGAATAATTTTGCTATTCCAAAAATATTATTTTAAACCAAATGGAAAACTTTTTAATGTGTTTGATCTCTTGCGTAAAATACATAAATAACTCATAAATGGATTCACTAGAATCATGGTTTGTAAAGATGAATCCATTTATCAATCTCCCAAAATTGATAAATATCATAAGTTATATCAAAGGGCAATCATTTGTTCCTTTTGAAAAGTTGATTTGGTAAACCTCGAACATAGGCATCCAACAATGTCATATTGTTGTCACATCAAAATAAACTATATATTTTTAATTATTAAGGACACCTCTTGTGTCAAAAATTGGTCCATTTTAACTTGCAATTACCCACACAACAAATCATGTATGCAAACCTTGACATGAACTTAAAAACTTAACCCCAACCAACACTAGTTTGGATGAATCAACACCTTAGTAATATGGTGAAAACCACAATGGGTTGTTTATAAACATTATAAGTATATTATCCTTAAGTTAAATTAAGGTTTTTGAATTCAAAATTAATATTTCATAGATGAAAAAAACCTAAAAAATGCCCCATTCAAGAAGGTGAAGCCATTAATGTAGGTGTTGGTTCATCTTGGCCCATAATAAACAAATGTTCAAATTCCAAATTACAGCTAAAAGGCCTTAGGCTTTACAACTCACAATTTCCATTAAATGAGAAAGGTGCTTTTAGGTGAAAAGTGAGACATTAAACACTCCCATTGAGAGCTCTATCCAATGCATTATTTAGGAAATTATGCAACACTTGGATGGTTTTGCACATGTGCTTTAATTGATATTCTACAAAAGGAGATTTTTTTAATTTAAAAAAAACCATGTTGTAATAGATGTCGTAATGTAGGCCAGTGGTGGGTTTCATTGGTGGCCTCCTTGGAATCTTGGGTTTAGATCCCAACAAATGACAAAAATCCATTAATATTTTAAAAATGCTTTGTCATAATGGTTTAAAGTTTTAGTGGCAAGGGAATCAAATTACACAAAACAATTCAAAACCATCCATGCTCCAAAAATAAGCTTGGACAACATGTTAAATAGAGCTTGTTGGGGGTTTTTTTAGTGTCCCCAACTTCCAAAAAGGGCAATTCATTGCTTGTTCAATGTGAAATCATGGAATTCATTTTTTATGTAAAAGGTTGTTTAGTTCCTTACTCAATGACAATTAGGATGAATACTTTGGTTTCATTGATGTGTGTATCATTGTGGAAGATCAATGCAATAGGTATTGATGGCAAACATTAGTTTCCCAAAAATGGAAGAATACCTGAGATTGATGCATCCCAACCTTGGATTCACCCCTTTTGTTTATGTGGGAGATGATGGTTTTCTATCTTGTATTTTTATTTTCTTTAATTATACATTTCTCATCATTAGTTTTTCAACATTGATGGCATTCGACATTTTGAATATATGTGCAAGATTCTAAGAATGAAATGAAGAGTTGGTGATGTTGAAAACTACATGGTAATGTTGTTGTTTGCCAAATCACGTGTTTTGAATTTTTTAAATAATCTTCAAATTCAATGTCCTTTTTTTCAATTAGTGAATCATTTTTACATGTCATTGTCAATTCTAACCCATCAAAAGACAAGTTGAAATTGAACCAACCTTTCAAAATACTATATATAAATATTGCCCATCAAAAGATAGGTGGAACATTTTGTTGAAAATCAACACTAACAACAATGAACACATGCAATGTTCAACATAAGGAAGATGAATATTTTTTTTTCAATAATTCATACATGGTTTCTTTGAATTTGAATTAAATTTTTCATTGTTGAACACTTTACAAGTTTATAACATTGCCTGTTTTTTTCATAATAGATAACAATGAAATATAATTTTCATCTAGGGACTCCCAAAACTAAATGACAAATCAAGAAATCCAATTAACTATTTTATGATAGGGCTACACTTAAATGTTAAGACCTAATGGTAATAAATTGATAGTTGGTGTTGTTACCTGATCACAAAATGGCAAGCAATTACAAGTAACATGCACATTAACATTGATTAAACTGACTATTAGTCTACACCTTAATTTTAAGTGTAATTTAAACATGAGTTAACCACAAAAAAATCTTCTACCTTTAAACATGATTGAAATTTTAAGTTAGTGTTAGTAGGTAGATTACACTATTTATTCATGGCTTTTGTCCCCAACTCCCATGTTGTCTATGAGACATCTTTTTCAAGTTGGGACTTGGGCTACTTCTAGGCTCATGACAACGACCTTTCATTCTCATCAAAGTTTTAGCAAATTCATCAATTTTTTAATTTTTCACATCATTTAACTAAACCTATATTTATTCATAACTTTTGTCCCCAACTTCCATGTTGTTTATGAAACATCTTTTCCAAGTTGGATCTAGGCTACTTTTAGGCCCATGATGTCAACCTTTCATTCTCATCAAAGCTTTAACAAACTCATCATTTTTTATTTTTCACATTATTTGAATTTTTTGGGGATTAATTTGCAACAATTTTTTTATGTATCACGTGTAACAATTTTTTTTTTTTTCATTTAATGATTTTGGGTGAAGATTTTTTCTAGAGGTGCATTGGTCTAGATGCATTTTCATTGAGACATTCACATTAATAGTTTGTGTGATTTCATCATATTTTTGCTTTAAAAATGATTCCTTCTATCACATCTTTGGTGAAAAAACTTCTTTGTTTTTGCATAAATCATTTATTGGATTCAATTCAACTTGGATGATTTATGATCAATTTCTAGTGATGGTTGATCATAAATGTACACTCTCTATATGTCAAGTCAACATCATTGGTGAAGACTTCATGCTTTGTTTTCATGAAAAAAAATTCATTTTCATTTTTTAAGTGATTTTTATCTTTTCATTTTTTCTATCATTGCAACAAACTTGATTATGATTGCATCACATTCATAATTGATGTTTTCCTTAATGCTAAAACATTCATTCATGTTTTCTTTGAATTTTTGGAAGCTTCATTTTGTTTCACAAACAAAGATTTTTGAGGTTGAAGAAGATTTTAGCTATATGCCTTCATTGGAATATATTCATATTACAAATGGTTTGATGGTGTACATTTTACTTGCATTGAGGGCATATGTGAATTCTCAGTCAATGGGCCTATGAGCTAGCACACCTCTAGGTTTGTCAAGTGGTATTGGGAATAAATAACCCTATTGATTTTTGGTTTTGCAACAAAATGCAAACTCAAGGCTTATTCCCTAGCTCCTACAAAGAAAAAGGGTGTGGGAGCTTCACGATGGGTTAGAATGAACTTTAAAGTTGAGTTAAAGGTGAAGTAAATTTGCAGAAACCAAGTAAGCAAGCAATTAATGCAAATTGGAGCCAAAATGGTGAACAAACAAATCATGAGTAATTCAAAGTGCACAATCATAAGACATGCCACAATATGGATTTAGGGAGGAGTCACCACAAGTGAAGGTTGGTTTCACATTTTAGAAAATTACTAGTTTTGGTTCTCTTTTTTAGTTTAGAAAATTGTCTTTTTTATTTAAAAAATCCAAAATTTAAAGAACTTTTTAGGGTTTCAAAATTTCAATTAATATTATATTTCTAATTTTCATATGGAAATTTTTCATGGATTTGATAATTATCAATTTTCTTAGGAAAAAAATTCAACCTAATTATCATTCATTTTCTTTATAAAAAAATTCCAAAAAAGGAAAAATAATAATGATCATGATAGGGGTTCAATTTGATGAAACCTTTATACATATATGCATAATGCGGCATAAACTGCTAAGCATAAAATTTCATTTTTTAGTCGAGGTTTAATCATTAAACCTTAACAAAAAAAAAAAAGTATTAACGTATCCTCGCTTGCCCCCCTTGGCCATGTTTGGATTTGGAAGTTTTGAATTCGGGGTTTCCATACATGAAAATCAATTTTATTTATTTATTAATGGTCTATGTTGTAACATCAAACTTCAAAGCCACAACAAGAGGTTGTTCATTGTCATTTGCATTTATTCCAAATGGAAAGTGGAAATCTATTTTTGAATTTAGAAATATTCATTTCATGTTTCCTCATAAGTTAGGAGGTGAATTCATGAAATTAAGTGCAGTCTAATGTCAACACAAAATGTTGGAGTGTCAAGCTAATTGATTGGTATTCATATTCCAAAGATGTTTACCTATTAATTACCCATGGACTAGCTTCAAATGAAAACTACCCTTTAGGTATCTTTTATTATTCAAAGGGTTTTCACATTTTTTGTTTTTGTGTAAGAAGGTGGTTTTCAAATGAACAATTCTCATTCAAATGAAAGTCAAAGAGGACAATATTTAATTTGAATATCACCAAGGTTGATACTTAACAAATTTTAAAGGTGAGATTCAATTTGGAAACTATTTGAAAATGGGGAAAATTTTGCCTTCCATATGATAACTGTCCAAAATTGGTCATCATTTTTTTTACTATATATTATATACAAGGAGCTATTTTATAACTTCTTATGCGGATTACATTGAAATGACATTTTGTCTCAGGACTCCCATGTACAAGAGTTTTGAAATTATCAAGTTATCAACCTTGCCATTTCATTTGGGGGGTTCATAACTCCCTTAATTTAACTATCATATGAAAATTTTCAAATTTGAGGATTAGTTGTAACCCTTGAAAATATCTTTCCAAAAAAATTAAGCTCCCAATGCAAATTACATTGTGTTCAAATATGTGATCTTTTGCCCAATTGGTTGAAAGATGAATAATGCCATGTGTCATTTAAGATGTGGGTCACTTTATTCACCAGGAGGACCATTGATGGGATTAATATAAGATTATCAAACCAATAGATAATTTGTTGAAGACTATTTCTATCACATTTTATGTGGGTATAGTATTATTGTGAACCACAAGAAATAATTCACTAACTTATTCATTGATTATTAGGTAGTGTCAATGATTTTTGTATTTTATGTACATTTGGATTTCAGAACATGCTTAGCATAATGGTTTATTCAATTTGGCTAATGGTTTTTCAAAGGATTGTAGTATGTTTCCATACTTTTTTGAGACAAAAATAACCTTATGCATCCATGAATCATGACCTCATATAGAGCTAATGATCACACTATAATGAAATAATTATATACAATTGAAAGCATAAGTGTTGTAGAGTAGTAAAATTTTCATTTTACATTTTCAAAACATTTTTTGAAAGATATTGAACAAATTCTTTTTGTAAATATCAATTTCAAATATTTGATTATGTGACTTGTTCTATTCTACATAATAGCCTATTGGGCAAAGAATAAATTGACATTGAAAGTGTGAAAACATAGTGAATTATACAAAAAAAAGTTGATGAACTAGAGTCGAGTTTTAAAACAAGACAAATTTGACAAGAGTGTAGATTCCAAATCTATTTAAGTTTTAGTATAAAACCATTATCCATTCCATTGAGTTTATGATATTGAATAAAAAAATTGAAAAAACTAAAATAATAATAAAAATGAACAAATACTTTTGAAATTAATTTGTCAATATGTTATTCAAAAGTATTTTTCACTAATCAAAATTACCTATGGCCTTCCTATAATTTGGAATCCTTTTATCATTGAACACAACCGTTTGCTTTTGGAAGTTGTTTTATTACGAAGAAACGATGAATTGTTCACATTGTTAATAGTTGATGTTATTTTAAGTTATTTCAAAATAGTTGACTTCATGTTAGTACAAAAGTCTACAACATCAATGCTTACTAACATTTCATCTCTCTTGGTCTTTATGGAAACTACCTCAAAATGATCATAGTTGAGTTGTTTCAATCTTCTTTTGATGTGTGTGTCTCATTTCATTATCCAATGAAATGTTAGTTGATGGTGATTTTCCTTTTCCTCTCCCATGTCCTTTTTACTACAACCCCTTCTCGTGGCATGTTGATTTAAAAATGCAAGTGTGCATTCTTCCATAATGCATATGATTACAATGATGTTTGATAGAAAATCTTGATAAATTGAGCAATTATTTAATGAATTTTTGCCTTTTGTTTTTGATTTGTCAATTCAATCTCATTCTAAATAAAAATTGCTAGTCTTGATTGTTGGTATAATTTGCATTTAAGTGTGGCATACATGATTACAAAACCATGAATTGCAAAGAGAAAGGTTGAAAATTCTTACCATTTGAGTGTCTTTAGTTATAGCAATTGCATTATCGTGCACCTCTATTTGGTTTACCATGGTGTTGAAAACATAAGATTGACTAATAAGAAATTGTATTGGATAAAAGAAACTTCATGAATGACTAACAAAAAAACCCAACAAAACAAGGTGGAATGCCAACAAAAGACACAAGCATAACAAAGTTGGGAGAATGAAGCCTTGATGTTAAAAATAACACAGACATAATAACTCATTTTTCATCATTTTAATACAACATTTAAGGTTTTGAATACAACATTTTAATATGTAATAATAATTCAGGGTCAAGGGGTATTTTTTCATTTCACCTACTATACCCGCAACTAATAACTGACAAATGTTTGTTGAAATAATAATTTTTTTGAAAAAAATGTATAATAGCCCCAATTTTAATAATTCAAGATTTTAACAATAAATAATAAGTATATCAAGTCTTTCATACATTAGTGATGTTATTGAGATATCTCAATTGATTTTTCCCCTTTCCCTTATACAAGGAAATTTTTTAGGTCAATTTAAAAAAAAATTGATGATGTAAATTCAAATTTTTTTTTATACTAGGTTTTTCTTAGAATTGATTAGTCAAACATTAATTGTATTTATAGTAATTTTTCACTATCAATAAATGGAAAAAGGAATGTAATTAGGATTAATTATAGTGACGATGATTTCATTGGAGTTGGTTTAGGTGGGATGGGCTATAGTTGTAGGTTGTACAAAAAGACAGTTCCAAACTGGAAATTTATTAAAGGTCAATTCCAAATTGGAATCTTTGAAAAATAAACATTTTACAAGTTGTAATGTTTCAAAATGTTTTTATGGATTTCGAGATATCAAAAGAGAAACAATATTTAAATTTTTTTTCAATGTCTCTTGAAATCTTTGTGTCCTTTCAAATTTGTTTTTTGGAATCTTTGTGTCTTTCCATTTTCATACACATGTAAGCATGTAATTTCATACAAATGTAAATATGTGTGATTTCATTTGAATATGCTACTTGGTTATTTCAAGAGATTAACAAAGGAGCAAACATGTCAATGCAAGAGGTGAGTACATAATCATGTTTTTTGCATTTAGTACATTAAAGCAATTATAATTCAATATCTTTGTTTTTGTTTTGTTGTTTTCTAGAATTCTTGTGTGTTTCCAATTTCATACACGTGTACATTGTAAACATGTAGTTCTATACAAATGTAAACACATGTTATTTCCTTTGAATATGTTGAGATTATTTCAAGATATTAACAAAGGAGAAAATGTGACATGGATTTGAAGTGTTCTTAATTAGCAAAAGTGGTTGGTTAAAAAGATGTAGGGATATCTTTGAAAGGTTTTGGAATAACTAAAGTAGTGTGTGCAAATGATGCACATACTAATTTGAAAGATTTAAAAATAGTTGATGTGGTGTAGGTAATTATATTTTTTTGGGGTAACTTTTGTAAAAGGTTTAGGAGCCATTTTTGAGCTTTTGCTAGCTACCTGGGAACACTTAGTGGTGAAAGTTACCTTGGAGGAGAATGCACCTATGGATGGTTAAGATTCATGGTCAAACTATGTGCAAATTCAAGCTATGGCATATGGGCTTTGAGAACATGTAAGCCTTTCAAAAGAAATTTCTAATCATGCATTTTGTTGCCAATGAAAATGATGTTGTTGAAGTAGTCTTAGAGGAGGAATCAAGTGTGGATGGTGCATATTCTAGGTCACGTTACAAGGAATCTTAAGTCAAGGGAGGAAAAAACTCAAAAGAAAACCATTACCAAAAGTGTTGGTTCTAGTCATATTCACATATTTTCTTAACCTAACTAAAGTTTTGACATACCCAAGTGGCAAAATTTCATAGAGGTCATGCAAAATCACATATTATTGAATGCTCATGAAAGAAGCTCCATGTACTGTCACCTAGAGGTTACATCACTAGATCAACAAGTGTTGTTTGTAAGTGGTTTTTGTTTCTACATGGCTTAGTTATGCACAATTTTGGGATTATTTTCTTTTTGAAGCAAACAATCCTATGTAGACAAAGTGACCATGGGGATTTCACAAAAATAGACTTGTAAGCTACTAACTTAAAGAAGACTTGCCTCCCACATTGAGACCATACAAATGATGCTTTCCCCTACAATTGCTATTGAAACTAGTTTGTCAGACTAAGAAAGACTTGATACAAGGAGTTGACTCATTCCTTGCAAATGAATTATAGAAGAATTGTGCATTTTTGTCACATTAACATGAGATGGTGGTGGTAACAATTGCACATATGTCTACATTTACAATTTCATTGTAAGTGTGATGGAGCTTTTGTTGTATGAGGTTTGAACAAGCGATGGGTAAGTGTCGATTCTCAGTAATCCTTTTGAATATCTAGTTACAAGGATCTTGGAACAAAAATTTTATGAAGTTGCAACAGTTGAAATGATATGATTGTTGCACATATCTAGGCCTTCATCAACATGTTGGAAACTAAACATATAGACCTCAACATGTACATTATAATTCTGGAATCACACATAAAGAAAGTGTCGCTAATATATAATTGTGTAGCTACTGTAGTATTATGTTTTAGTGAACATACATGAGTATGAATTTGGTTGTCAGCATCTTGTGGAAGGAAATGTATCCATGAATTTGTTCAAGGATAACCCCAATAAACCAAACAAGCTTCATCTACACATCATGGTATGGAGAGGGGTGTTAAGATTGTTGAATTCACTAGGATGGCATCAAATATTTGGGTCTTCAAACTTGATGTTACCTTGATGGTGCTTCCATGCATGGGGTCACTAAAACATGTTACTATGTTTCATGTGTTTTGCATAGCCAACACCAAAGCAAGGAACTTCTCAGTAAGCTTTTTTTCTCCCATGCATATAATCATAATCAACCTTTTTAATTTGTTGTCTAAATTGAAAAACTCACAAAGCTTCATAAGGTTGTTGAAGGCATCTTGTCACTCGCTTGTAGCAAATATTCCACTGGAAACATAAGGGTATCTTGTCAACTTGTTAACATTTTGAATTGGCTTAAATTGAAAATTGTGAGTTCATGATAGAACTACACTAATCCCAATGAACATTTCACCAAGTCAAAAAATGGTTCAATAAAAAGATGGGAATTATCTGTTACAAAAAGATGACAAACCTTGACTCCCAATGGATTGGAAACTCCACAAAGAAACTCATTGTGTGCTCCATCAAGTTGACAAGTGCGCTCGCTAATCCAAAACATGTGTGTAGAGCAATCATAAAAATATTCGGAGGCAGAATCGTCATAGGTGAGTGCCTCTTCATATGGAAGTAGTAAACATTCATTGATGGTGGAATCTCTCTTGGTGGAATCTCTCTTGTTCACTAGTGAATGGGAAAGTTTGCCGGGTACTTCTATTTTTATCCAAATCCAAATGGGTGTTAATATCTACACTTGACAAAAAAAGGTATTTGAACCTTGAATACATATCCAATTTTTTTATGAACATATATAATGTTTCCACAAGAATAATGAGTTTGTTCTATAGTTGTTTGAAGCTTTCCTTATTGGATGGTTTGTCCAATCATTGATTTTTGCATAACAAGATGTAAAACTACATTTATGATTTAGGGCATATCTATTCTAGTGTTCTATATTAATGAATTTTTTGATATTTTGTACCCAACTTGGCATTACTAAAGTCTTGGAGTTGGGGTCATCTATAGGAATGGATTATGTGTATTTCGTGTTGATTCACAATGTTGTGGTTGTGTATACAACACGGTGTTGATGTTTGGAAGGTGAAAGTTTCATATATGCCACATTGAATTACTAATTCCATATGGTGGAGTGTGTTGTTTTTCCCATCTTGGACTTGATTTGTGTAGATTTTTGTAACAAAAAAAATTCATTTTAGAAGGTTCAAAATCCACACACCCCCCTTCCCAATAGTCTTAAAAATTCTTGTAATTATGCGTGTGTGTCTATTCACCAGATGCTTTGTGATGTGGGTACCAAGTAGTTGTGCCAATAATGGCCATACTAAAGGGAGATGAACATTTAAGCACCAAAGGAGAGGGTCGAAAGCTAGCAACTTATTTACATGACCATATCACTTTGTGATCATGAATGAATATGAAGGGAACAAGATTGAATTTTGTTGTAGCCTACAACATGGAGTCTTTTTACTTACTCACACATTACTTTTAGAAAGAGAGGCTTAGATGTTTCAAGCCTCAAGGGGCTGCTCAAAACTCTTCAAGTTTTTTAGCCTCTCCCTAAAGTCGATTGCCATCAAATGGAATCCTTCTTGCAATGTTATCGACAAGGCAACAAGAACAATCAAAAGCTGAACTTCTACATCATGGGTGTTAAAAAATATTAAGGTTTTAGTAGGTGAAAATAAATATAATATTCTAAAATCAATGAAAATGGAAATAATTTCATGGATAATCTATATGATCATGTATTATTAATGTTTGATAACTAATTATTTTTAAATAATTTATTTATCATCACTAGTAGTGTGAAGTAATGCACGGCCCTAGTAGCTAATAGGGTGGAAGCATGGTAAAATAACACAAAAAATAAGTGCTTTTAACATTACCATGTATTAGGCACATAAAACAAATAAAGGAACATTGAAATGGGTGAAAATATGTATAAAATATTGTACATCCTTTTATTAATTTATAAAAATGTAGTTTGAAAAAACTAAAAGAAAATGACACTAAAAAAATAAAAAATTGAAACTAACTAGTTGATATTTTTTCATTAAGATTTAATGAAATACATATGCATTGACTTGGGATACGAAGATCATTCTATATTTGAAAACTTTGTATAGAAATCTATTTTTT
>Ga0116228_10003990_pt1 | contig 13052 bp, 8 predicted proteins | sample S1TSphfallax_2_FD_89694 | JGI IMG/M metagenome (GOLD analysis project Ga0116228, IMG submission 89694) | Host-associated microbial communities from peat moss isolated from Minnesota, USA - S1T2_Fc - Sphagnum fallax MG | ecosystem: Host-associated > Plants > Peat moss > Unclassified | place: USA... | reverse complement strand
CATGTCAACACAACATCCAATCATCACCACAATCATGAATGGAAAGATGGTACCAAGAGAACATGAATTTGTTTATGCAAAACATGGAACTTGGCATCCTTAGTAATGGAGCCAAAAGAGTCCCAAATTGCACCATGTGTGGCAACGTGCCCTCCCCCATGAGCACAACAAAATAAATGTATATTTGTCAAATCTATGGGTTGACCACATATGCATCAAAAAGACCATGAACCATAGGATGACTCGATGAGCTAAAAATCAAACACTTGAGCTTAGACCTGCATAAAATTTCAACCAAACACAATGATAATAAAAAAAACAACACTAATATGATATTAAAAAAAGAGTGTTCATGCATGTTTTTTTAAATGTTCTTTTGAAAATGATTCATTCTTTTATTTGACAAGTGCTCAAATGAAGGGACATCACAAATTTAGCATCTCACAACCTAATAATGGAAATCATGCAAAATTTGTTCATTTGTGATTCATACATTTCATGCACTACTATCATGCATTGAAAACACATTTGACACACATATTTACATGAAGATGAAAAATTTGTACATGACATTCATTCATTCATAGGTTTATATTTCATCCATCAACACATTTATCCATGTTTCAAATGTGTTTTCAACACATGGTCTTCATGTGTAAAATGTACAAACCTATACATGAATGAATTTCGCATGACTTTCATTATTAATACGTTGCTTGTTAAATTGTGATGGATGCAAATTGGAGTAGTTGGAAATAGAAAGTCATAAACCCACCTAAAGGTGAGCTTGGAATGGAAATCAACATGAATTATTGCCCCCTATAACCTTTAATAAAAATGGGAACCAACCTACAAAAACCTAAGTGCGATGATTGGGACCACAAGTCTTTAACTCCCCAAGTATGGTACCAAGGCAATAACCTCCATAAAAACAAGACTTATTCCACCTTTGCAAATGGGAAAATAAATTTATTGATGAATTAAGGGAGCCTCCGAACATTCCAAAAAACCTAGCCTTAAAAGTCTACCACATACATGAATGCAAGTTGAATCAAAGGAAGCTAGTTGGTGTTGAAAATCCAAGAGTGAAAAAAAAAATGGAAAAGGTAATATAACTTCTAGGCAAGCCACGAAACAATAAGTGAGAATTCTAATGCCGCCTATACATCCTTTAACCTAGGAGAGGCATCTATGTGTTGAACATTAAGACTATTGGGAGTAGCGAATACATCCTTTTCATTGTCCAAGGCACCTTGGAAAAAAAAAGATGTGAAAGAAAGGGATTCCAAGGGAATGCCCAAAACCCTAATGCCCCAACACGAGTAAAAAAACCAAATGGAGGAAAAAAACCTTGAAGGAAACAAAGCAACACACTTGCAAAACTAAACCACAAGGCTTACCAAATCTAAGTAAAAGAGGAAATGATGAAAAACTTAAAATATAACTAAAACATGCCCAATGATGACAAGGTGTCATTTGCAATGGAAGGAAATAAAAAAAACAAGAAAAGGTTAGTTGAGAACTATGAAAGGCACGAAAATGAACTAGGGAAAAAAAAAGACCACCCAAAGGAATCCCCTTGTGGGTGCAAATGGAAGACTCAATAAAAGAAAGATTGTTTTTAATGGATTGGTGATTTTTTTAAAAAAGGTTGTGTAGAAAATTAAAAACATATGAAAGGTATGAACTACAACAATTGACCACTTACAACATGCAACTCTAATAATATAATCCTACGAAAAACAATGTTGATGGCCTTTGCAATGTTTACCTACAACACCACCTAATCAATATGAACATCTAAAACTACCCAAATATCATGCACCACCACCTCACAACCTCCCTTGATTTCAACCCCAACTAATGAAAGGACAAGTGGGCTAAAAATGCATTACGAAATCGGAAACAAAAGGTCTTGTTCACCAATTGATATAGAAGCTCACCTATTATAATCAATTGATTGCCACTAGAATGTTTGGCCAGAGCTAACAACCTTGCCACATGGAGGCCACGTTTGTTATACTCTCGGGGATATGCTTTGCAACAACATAAGAACATACTATGAATAATTAAGAAAAGTTGTTAGTCGAGTCTTCTTGGTCAAATAAATTTCCAATTAGATGTTCATGCTTGAAAAGTGAACTAAATGGATAAATGTTGACTTAAACACATCTAAAGCAAAATCCAAATCTATTTCTAAAAGGGACTCCCTCAAAAAAATCCTAAGCATGGTAAGGATGAATTTGGAGGATGAAAAGCCCATAGATAAACATTGATTTCTAAAGAGGCCAAGGTTGGGGCAAGGGGGTCAAAAGCCCTCACAACATGAACACACTTCCCTACTCACCTTAAGGCTAAACGTTGACAACAACAATGGGGCCCCAAATTGGAAGAAAAGGATGAAAAGGAAGGGCATTATCCAAACAAGGGGGGATTGAAGGAAAAACAACTAAAGCCTATGCATACAACAAATGTTTAATTTGAAACTCCTCCCAATTGCCAAAAAAAACTTTTATAATTAAATCTTGGTTTCCCTATGCTTAACCTTCCATGTTTGAGTAGGCAAGAAAAGGCACCATTAGGGGAAAAATATAAAAAGATGCCATGCAATAACATTGTTTGAATATCATGTTATGTGGTTTAAAAGAAATTTGAAGATTAGCGACACCTTTCGTCTTAAAAGAATTGGGATGCATGAATATAATCAAGGTTTAAAGAACCCCAATAAAAGAGGTTACTAGGGGCATGAGTTGGGGGAAAGAACTAGAGGACACATTTTTTATCCAAGGAAAAACCTTCATTGAACAAACTAACATGCATACACCACAAGCTAGGAAGAAGAAGCAAAAGTGAAGGACAACAACAATAATCAAGGAGAGGGAACAAGAGCAAAAGACCAAAAGTGAAAAAAAAAGAACAAGAAACAATCACACAAAAAAGTAAAAACTTTAAGGACCACAAACAAAGGAGCTTAATGTTGCCACACATGTTAATGAACCTATAAACATGAAGCACCAAAAAAAACACAAGCAATACAAAAATTAAAAACAAAAAAGTAACACAAAATAAAAGAAAAAAACATGCAAGGATAGTTGTGCAAATCACAAATCATAAATAGCTTGAACCTTGAGCAAGGTGGAGCCCAAGCTTTCACTTGGGTAGGCTTTTATTCTTGTGAAAGAAATAATTTTGCAAAAGAATTGTTACCAAGGTCATTAGGTATTGCCAAGAAACTTATATTTTGAACACCATAGCCACCAACTTAAATTTGAAGCCTTGGAAACCTTAACCTAAAACTTTTAAGTATAGACTTGATGTAACGCCCTAAACATTAGACCTTAACTACCTAGATCCTTACTAGTTTGAGAACTAGACTTGGGTAAACCCTTTTACCTAATTCAAGTGTTTAATTTTTGAAATTCTTACATGGAGCTAGTTCATAGGTGTTGATTTTCAATGGGAGATCATGTGTAAAAGTTGGCCAAGTACACATGCACCCCTCTTTGTGATACCAACCCAACACTTATTTTAACAAAATTAACATTCCAACTAGAACGAATTATGGTATAATTTCTTGGTGGGAGCTTGCAAAGTATGAATGTGCAATTTTATCCATTTAAATTTAATTTGATCAACAATATATTGAGGTCAAAGCTTGCAAAATAATCATGTTAAATTTGTATTTTTGACCTTTAGGTTACCACAAGCCGTAACTTCTAGTGTAAACTTGATGTCAAGAACAATTTGGCCTCAATTGATTTTTAAGCAAGATTTTGCCATCTTCCATTGGAAGAACTATTTTTAAACATTAATTTGTGAAAAGAAATGTAAATAAAAAATGTGAAAATTCTCTTGGCTACACATTAGCCTTTGGCCACAATTAATATTTTTTTGAGGTAAAGTTTATAGATATTTCAAAAAATAGGCCCCCAAGAAATCTTGAAACTATTTATATAGTAAAAAAATCATTTGAAAATATAGTTTAAAATATTTTGACATCTACAAAAAAGTTCATATAAATTTATCAATAATCAAAATAATCATATGTATAAATTAAAAATGATAGATATTAATATTCATCCCATTTATTTAGATATAAGAATACTAATACATTCCAAACACAAGGGGTATTAAAAAATACAAAAGATAACCATCAAGAAATTACAATCTATCTTTCATGAAAATTGTTTTTTCATGGGTTTGTATTTATAAACCTAAAGGGTCAATGTATGAAAAAAGTTTCAATGACAACTACAAACAAACACATATTTTCACAAGATATTGACAAAAAAATAAGGACAATCCTTTTCCAAGAAGATCCCCCAAGCCTTTTGATTCCAATTTTTGATACTGGTATGTTATCAATGATAAGTTGTTTGTCATTTGATAAACCAGTACCAACACAAGTATCAAGCAATGGATAAAGGGCCAAATATCAACCTGGACTTAAGTATCATATTTGTTCAAAGTGGTTTTGACAAGAAGGAAAAAACCAAAACAAAAAGCAAACATCATGCATTAAAAAGCAAACCACAACAAACAAACATGGAGCAAATTGAAGCCCAAAAAGAATGTAACGTTTAAAGATTTTATAAAGTAGTGTCATGCACAAAATTTGAGTGCAAAATCTTAATAGATTTGTAGCCCATCTAACATCATTGAACATCACAAATCCCTAGATTCATTGGCAGCCCACCATATTATTAATGGATCAAAACCATTTGCATTTTTCACATGAAAACCTAAATAGATTTTAGTAAGGGCATCACAATCAAATCATCATATTGTTACATTAATGTGGCCACTTGACGCTTCTAGATGCAATCCATGTTTTTGAATGTAGCATCAAAGCAACCGTGTTATGAGCTCTGTTTCGAGATAAAGTTTCTGCAAAATCCAAAAAAAGATGCAACACATTAATGAACAACTAGGTTTAGAATTTCAATTATTACTTGAGCAATAGCCCATGTTAGTCCACTGGAACCTTAGCTTGTAAAGTTGAACTTTGCCAAATGTAACAAATGTTATAGCTTTTGCATACTCCAAGGTTTCTTGAAACATAAATAGGTTGGAATCAAACTGTGTTTTCAATAGGGTTTTGAGTTTTCAGAATGTTACATGCCAACTTCATGGCAAATCACCATAGTAGTGATCAGGGCAGTTCTACCTTACATGAAATGAAGGCTGAAGAAAATAGGATCCAAGAAAGTTGAAATCCGAAAAAGAAAACGGAACAAAATATAAGCAAGGAATGATGAAAATATGGATGAGGTGTAAGAACCAGTGTTGTGCAGTTCTTTAATTTAAATAACCATCCAACAAAACCAGCGGTTCTTTGTCATGAAACCTGACATTGCTTTGAGGCTTTTGAAATAAGCAGAACCAGTGGGTTCTTCGATTCTGTTCTTCTTTCCCAGAATACCTGGAACTGAGGTCAAGCCTGAGGCTCAGTATGATTTTTGGGACTGAACTTGAATTTGAAAAATAAAACATTCGGCACCTTAATGCTGAACCAGATAAGGTCTACCATAAACAAACTAAGCAAAATAAACAAATGAAAGGGGTACTAGAAATTATTACGTGAATTCTACTTAACTACAATCAAATGCTCATTGTTGATTGTTAGGTAATTCAGTTAACCTATTAAGTAGGTGGGTAGGCAGGTACCTATTTCCTCATCCAATGAAAGGGGTACTACTATGTACCTACCAACCTATCTTTCCTAACTCTCTCCATCCATCCAACTAACCAACCAACAAACAAACAAATGGGTAAACAAACCACAAGAAAATTTAATTCTCTCAACCTGAAAATTGGTCAGGAAATTGGAACACTACATTTTTGACAAGAAATTAATTTCAAAGAAGGTGTGGGGAGGGGGGGAGCTTGAGAAAGAAAAAAGACAATGTTTTTGTGATGAGCAAGAACAACAAGAACAACAAAGGGTAAGAAGAAGTTGCTCCAGGGTTGTGACAGAAGAATGGAAACTTGGAAGTTGAGTTTTCAATGATGATGATGATGATGTCGTGGTTTTTTTTTGGCTTTTTTCTTGTTTTCTTGTTTTTTTGGGGATTTGGAATTGAAGTTTTTTTCTGCAGACATCATCTGATCTTGCTGTGTGTACTATATAGTACCTAGACTTGTTGCAGAAAGAAGTTCAAGAAGAGTTTTTTTATATGTTCATTTGATCTGATCTTTGCTGTGTGTACAAAAGACCCAGGTGTTGCAGAACGAAGCTTTAAGGAGTTTTTAGCTTGAGGAGTTGCAGAGGGAGATAAGTAGCATACAGGTAGAGAGAACAGGGGAACATTGCATGCAAAGCTCATGGAGAGAGTCGAGATTCATGCATGTCTCAGGAGGTAGAGAGACATAAAGCAGGAAGTGTCTTGTCTTCTTGAAACTAGGAGCCCACCGTGTGGAGAGTCCAGACATGGGGAAGAATGGATGCAACGCAGAGAAGCTTGCTGCACAAGAACAAGAACAACAAGTCCATGAAGAAAATGAAAAGAATGAGACAGTGTACATAACACATTATGAGAAATATTGTGTCCATGATGGTTCCTCTGTCCATCTTTCACATGATCCAGGTAAAATGATTTTAGTCTCTGAATCCTTTCTTGTTAGACTTTTTCTCTTCTGTTCATTTTTATTGCACTTCTTTCAAATTGCACATTGTTTTAGTTGCGGAACTCATCATTGCCAGGAAGTTGAAAAGGTGGCAGTTTTGCAGTTTGTTGTTTTGTGGAAAAAGATCGAGCAGTTGTTGAGGAATCTTGATTTAGACCTATGTTTGCAGCAGACACATTTCATTGTCATGTCCTGCAAGTGATCTACCAAGTTCTTATACACATTATTTGTTGGGGATCTACATATGATCACAACCGGATTGACGAGATTATGCCTTAAGGATAATAGACAAATGAGAGTGATGTTTGTTTGCAGATACTGTGAGTTTGAGTTCTTCTATTTCCTCATGAATTTGTTGCTGAGTGGTGCACATGTGACTTACTTATCCAGAAGAAGGTGCAGGACGGTCTCACAAAGGCATCACATTGTCTTATGATGTGGAGAGAGAGATCAAGGAAGATCATATGTCTCCGTCTTCAGTTCTGCCACCACCACAAGGAGTTCATCAGTTCTTGCCTGCAAGCTGCGAGTCTGGTGATACATCCTCCTCAGTAATGTCAAATGTTGACAATGTAAGGCTCCAAACATGAGCTCAACCCTAATACCTCTTGAATTTCCTATGCTCATGGCTTATTCAGGTTCATACATATGCAGAAGGTGCATCATGTACCAGGTTTGAATGCAATGTCAGAAGATTTATGTAGGAAATTTAGACTGGAATTCAGTCATGTGGGTTTCTTCACTGAAATCAACATAATGCAGGCTGGTTTCAACATTTAAACTTTTTGGTAATATTGAAAAGCTTAACTGAAACGTGATAGTGGTGGCCAAAGATTTCACTCTGTATTGGACTTTGATTGGTGGAGAAATTTGTTTGGCAATGGAGTATCAGCAATCCACTTCCAGGGACCTTCATCAAAAACTGTCTGAACTTCAAGTTGCATTCAGGGCATCTGAAAGGTGATCACCTTCCCATTCAATGATATCTCTCTTTGCTGCCTTCAGGCATAACTCTTTTAGTATTCTTCTTTTTCTGGATTACAGTCCTGCAACAGGACTGATGTGTGCTTGGTAATATATTATTCTGAGTTTGGGATTGAGTGGGTTTGTCATGCAGTCCAGTGGGCGTTTCTCAAGTTCTGTGCATTAGTAATACTTGGAAGGAGTCTGAGTGTAGCCAAGATACAAGTGAGTTTCAATGAGAAGGCTGCACCTGGGATCACCAGAGTGCTAGACTCTTTGCTGTCTTGTTTATTGTTTCCCTGATGATTGTCCCTTGGGGTGACAGGGTGAGGGAGGAGGCACAGAGAGAGACAGACTCTTTGCGTGTATATGTGGGGAGTGTGGAAGCTGCAGCAGCAGGCCTCCTTTCACGTGTTCAAGAGCTGGAGCACTTGCTTGCTTTGTGTATGCACCCCACTTTGATGTTCCTGTAGCCCTCTTTCTCAATTTCTGTCAGCATTCAGAGGAGAATGTTTTTCACCTCCTAATTTCATTGAGTGTTCTTGAATCTGTCCTCTTTGCATGAGACTCACCAAACATAATTCTACTCAATGTTCTGCCCAGCAACAAAGCCTAAAAACTAAGCCTTCTGCAATCTGAAAACTCAGCTGAACTCCCATTGACTCAGGAATGTGGAATTCTTCTTCATGCTTGAACCTTGCAGCATCCGTGGTAAAGAGTGGGCGCAACATAGATGTGGTGAGGGGAAGGGTAGCAACAGCAGCTACAAGGGAGGTGCAAAAACAGGCTGCTCAGGCAGCCCAGGCTATTGCAGCAGCCCGGGAGGCCACCATGGAGCTTGACAAGGTCCACACTGATTCATCCTGCCTCATACTCTTATAGATCCAGGTTCAGGGACAGTTGTATTCATTCCCAAGGAATGTTGGAGATACTGTTGAGATCAACAACCATGTCCAACAAGCTTTGATACTGCCTGGACAACTTGACTCCTTTCAGTGCAACCTGCTTACAGTAGAAAATGTGCAAGTATATTTTATTTTGTGGGTTTTCAGTGTCTTCTTACACTTGCAAATGGCTCAAATGGAAATTAGGTTTATGGTATGGAGTATAGGGCATTATACTGTTGTCTACAGGTCAGGAGGGAGACAAATGCATTGATAAAAGCACAATGTGAAGAGATCAAGCGCCTCAACATTGAAGCAGCAGAGACCTGCATCCTTTATGAGGTACTTGGATTCTTTGTGAACTCCCTTTCCAGACCTTGAGGGCAGGATTAATTACCAGCTACACCTCCCTAATCCACTGCTCATAATAGAGATCTGAACTGAGTGATTGACTATCCATGAGGATGAAGTGCTGATGATGACAACAATTATTACGACATCTGCTGTTGCAGGCAAGCAGGACAAAACTTCAAGACGTCACTCATCAATCTCAGAGACTGGTTAGTCTGATACCACATATTGGAAAGATTCTATCACTTTGTGTCTTGAATCTTAAACTTCCAGTGCTCTTTTATCAATTGAAATGATTCAGAATCAACAGTGCAGAACACTGCAAATGACACTTCTCTTGATGGAATTGGTTCAGAAACAAAATTTGGAGCAGCAGTCAAGCAATTTTGAAGAAGTGCACAAGGCCCATAAAGTGGAGCTTGCTTCCTTGCAAAAGAAATACGAAACCATGAAGGTGGACAATTTATCTGGAGTTTTTCATAAATCTCGATTTCAAAGTTGAGAACATCACCACTGCATACATGCCATTAAACTCTAACATCAGTGCAGGTGGCAGCAAAAGAGAGAGGGAGTAAGAATACAGAACTGAAGAAGGCTAATGAGATAAGCAAAGTTGCAATGCGGAATTCTGAAAAGAGACTAGAAGAAGCTGTGTTGGAGAAGAAAGACTTGGTACTTCAGGTTGAGATTTTGGAGCAACAGGTGCCCAGTTTTCATTCTTTCTGTGAACTTTTCAGCAAGTTTTGAAGTAAGCTTGTAACCATGCTTGCACTGTATCCACAGAGTTTGAATCTCTGGTGATTGGCTCATATGAAAACCATATATTTGTATGTTTCAGGTGAAAAGTCTACAAATCCAAGATATGTCAGCGGCTATAGCCCACTATGATCATGAACTGCAAAAGGTTAGACTTTATCATTTCTTCCTGAACATGGTGGCTTTGTGGAGTTTAGTGTCTGAAATGTGAGCATATGAAGTTATGTGAGTAATAGGTGTATGTCATGCTTGGTTACATCCTCTCTCACACATACAATTGCTTTTCATTTTGGAAAACTGAACCCTCACCAGGTGGCTAAGTACTGAAAAGTCAGCTCAGTGATTCAACTTTGTTATCAAGAGTTGGGCTCTGTATCATACAGGTGAGGGCTTCACTAGGGGCAGAGAAGGCTCAGCTTCTGATTGAACTGGTATGCTTTCTGCAACATTTAACATGACTTCAAAGGTTGCAACATTCCTGTGTTCCTTATAGTTCCTGATATCATATCTCAAAATGCAGTGAACCCATGCGATTGTATCATATGTTATGCATGCTAAATGCTTGGATACAATTTAAACTGACATGGATGTCATTACCTTAGGTTTTTGCTCAATCTGCTTTTCAAGGCCATAGGCAACTATTTCTGGGTAATTTCATTGTTTTTTAATGGCACAGAAAGCACTTCAAAGCAGAAACATCCTTGGAAGAGTTTCAAGGGGTCCCCCTGCATTGTGGTCATTGCTGGCTATGGATGCAGGCTCAGCTTCGCCGCAGTAACCATAAATTGAGGGGAGAAGTAGAAGACTGGCAAGACAAGTTTGCACAATTGTCGAGCCTGAATGACATATTCCTCCATTCCAACCAGTCCTTGACCACCAAGAATTCAGATTCAGCAGACCATACTCCACCTGGCAATTGCAAACTAGAGTCCCCAGTTTGGAGAAGCACAGCCAAGAACCATGAATGTTGTAGGACTCCACCTTCCCAAGGTCAGGTAATCTATGTTACAGCTGAATTTTGAAATGATTCTCTCTGAGAACTAAGCAGGGTATAGGTACAGTCATCTGATACATCAAATCCAAAACAGAGAGATCAAAACTGTATTTCCCTTGTATTGCAACCTGGAGAGTTTCTTTTTCCACTTACAGAATTGTGGTATGAAATTGGTCTTCATAAAAAACAGAATAGTATTTTTCCTGAATTTGGCTGATAAAGAACATCTTGTTCAGTTACACTAGTTTAAAATGCCAAGCAAGAGTCATGTGTTTAGAGGTCTTTCGAGCACAATTTAAAGGATTAAAACATGTAGGTCTATACAGAGAACCTGCATATGCAGTTTTTGCTTATTTGATATGGACATGACAGGTTTTCATTCATTTGAAGTCAGGGAACTTTTGTGTCCAATGTCAAAGGGGATGGTAATCACCCAACTTGATTTACCATTTAGACAATCATACCAGAAACTTGTTGTCTGTCCTGTAGGAAGGTGCCAACCATGGTGTGAAAGTTGCTCCAGAGTTTTTTGCAAGCTCTTTTTGGGTAATTAATCACTGCAGTTCGTCCTCATATGAATCTTATGACTTGCTAGTGGCAAGGACACTGAAATAGAAATTTTATGAAAAACTGCAAGTTGTTGCTAATGAATAGCTCCATCAACATTGATCATTTTAAATGATTTGATGGCAGGAGACGGACAAAGGGTGTGTTAGTGGGTCAACAGGAACATCATTTAAGCACACAGAGATCAGAGAGTCAAGGGATTCCATGCTTGTATCTGAAGAACTATGGTCCAAATTAGCTTCTGTTGATCTCATCAGCAACACCAAGGAAGTCAATAAGCAGCTTGGAACCCACTCTGTCAATCAGCACACTCCTGAACAAAATTGCATGCTTGATCTCACTGAATTAAGCAGCAAAAACTCACAGGTATCTCCCTGAAGGAGTCTAAATGACTTTGGTAGTACCAGGATAGAACCAAGTGAAAGAGGGCAATCTAATTTAGTTCCAAATTTCTTTAGTTCTTTTTACTCTATTATTTGTTTCTGACATGTTATGAGATAACAAAATTATCTCTCTTTTTTACTGAAACAGACTAGTATCACAGGGAGGAAAGTTGTGCAACATTTCTAAGGTTTGTCTAAGAGTGGCATCTGATGGTTCTACTTTCTTTACATGCCTTGCATAAAACCCTTAACATGTTGTGCAGTTCAAATGTTTAGGCCAGCACTACATTGAAACCTCTGAAATTGATGGTGCCCATGAAAAGAAGAGTGGCAGCCATTTGTTGAAAGATATCAAGCTTTTGGCTGCTGCTCACTGTGAAATTTTGAAGCTTAAAGAGGTAGGACATACTTCCCTTTCAACATGTACCCACAAAGTGGTTGCAATAGAGTCAAGACATGCTTTGACAATATCCACTTATGTCATAGGATAACCTGCTTATTCTAACACTTGCCTCCTGAAAATTCAGAGCAATCCTCACTGAAGCCGTGTCATTTTCTAATGCCTAACATTAACCTAACCTGCAATGATTTCTTGCCTTGTCTATTAGGTTGAAAGTAGAGTAAGTTCATCACAGTTTTAGACAAGTGATTGTCTTGTAATTGGAACTCTATTTTCTTAGTCTTACAGTTGTTATGATGTTGGTGTATATGGATCAAGTTTGAGACCTTGAGTCAAACGTCCATGACACTAAATATCTCAGGTTTCAATTCTTGTTAGTGTAAGAATTTCTACTTGTTTAGTGAGGCAGATCAGAAATACTGTTTTTACATTGGAAAAAATGAAGGATGATGGTGTTGTTGCAATAATCAATGTGTGTGACCTGGAAAGGAAAATGAGCAGCTACTGGCTGCGTGTCATTGAAGGAAGAGCAAGATCTCACAGAGACAGTATCCTGCAACTTACAGTACTTAGGGCAAAGCTCAAAAGACTTGATTGAGACCTGTTTGTCACCTCATGTACTATTGCAGAATTGCTGTCATGATCTTCCTGTGTAAGCATGCTCATTCCTGAGGTAGGCACAGTTACTAGATTTCAATTCTCACAATAAAATATACAAATTCAACCAAGCTTAGATGTTCTCTGCAGGGATTAGGGGAGTCAGAACTTTGATCCAATTCTATCCACAAGCTTTCCTTGTTTGTTTTGTTTGCTGTTCTTCATGTTGTTTTGTGATGCTTGTTTCCTTGTTATGATCTGTGGATTGATAGATGTTCATGTGAGTGTGATTGTTAACCTGCTGCAAGAACTTGAAAGAGAGCATTGGCAATTTCGGATTCCAAGCAGTGATGAGACTTGCAGGGTTTTGTATAGCTGTTGATTGATTTGTTGAACAAAAGTTGAATCTTTCTGTTTTGCAGCTCTATTATCAAGAAACATAGACAATGTCTGGTAATGCTGTTAAGATCCCGAGTACCATTGTGAGTGTTGGTGGTCCCTTTGGAAAAGATCAAATGAGTGACACCATT
>Ga0116228_10003988_pt1 | contig 13058 bp, 6 predicted proteins | sample S1TSphfallax_2_FD_89694 | JGI IMG/M metagenome (GOLD analysis project Ga0116228, IMG submission 89694) | Host-associated microbial communities from peat moss isolated from Minnesota, USA - S1T2_Fc - Sphagnum fallax MG | ecosystem: Host-associated > Plants > Peat moss > Unclassified | place: USA... | reverse complement strand
TGTAAATATTGACCTAGAAAATCCAATATTTAATTAAGGTGATTACCACTAGACTTGTAAATTTTTAATTCATATGAATTCATAGTTGTGTTTTTTTGGGATAAAATTTAATTGTAAAATGAAATTATTTGTCATAAACATAAAATAGTGTAAAACATTTACCATAGATTCATTGAAAATATCAATGAATATGTCTTCCCATGTGACACCAACACATATTTGAATTTAGGCCGCATCACTTTGAATAAAAGGTTAATTTTTATTATTCAAACATTATGCAAAAACATGGTTTTCACGACAAAAACAGTTCTTGCAAATGTTGTACAATTATAATCATGTAATCATATTTAAAATTGGGTTGCCATTTTTTTCAACTATAGCCATAATTATATAAGAACTATGTGACTATAAATACAACTAAATAATTATGAATATAACTATGATTATACAACTAATAGTCATGTTCAAACAATTGATCTTATTTAACCAACTATGAAAAACTAAATAGATATGAACCTATGTTGTTCCACTTGTTTGACAAGTTATGGTAATTAGGACTAATTAAATGGGAAGTCTACATCTATATAACTAATCAAAATTTGAAAGCTTATGTATTGGAAGTGAAACTTGCAAATAATTAACCACCACAAGAAGAAATCTTGCCCTTGTTCATTATCCAAATTCACTAGTTTTTTAATGAAGTGGGACAAAATTGATTAATATGCAACTTGTATGGTTTTGGTAAAAAAGGACTAGTTGATTAGGACATTTTAATGAAATGGTTTTAAGTCATTTTGGATAATCACATGTTGCATTGTGTAGTTTTTAATTTTAGAATTATGACATGGATATATGAGGTTTTAAATTAATATGATGTGGAATAAAGCACCATGTCTTCATATTATTTTTTCAGTTTTTTTATTTTTATTTTTTTGAGATTTTGGAATCACGGATTGTATTTTTTTCATGGCACACCATGACAAAATTACATGCTATGGAAATTTTATTTTATTTTTATTTTTTTCGATTTTGTGAGAAAAAGTTTTGATGTCATTAGCCATGATGTACATGTTCGTATATTTCATTTATATAAAATACATTGACACATTCATCAAGGTTTCAACCCAAGACCTCATGGAAACACACCATGATTTTAACCATGAAACTATTTCAAGACCTTATTAATAAAAAAGAAAAGAAATATTATATTTGCTATGGAATTGTTTAAGAAATTCAAACTTTAACATACATTTTGTTTTTCAAAATGTATTCAAATGCTACAAATGAAAACATGATCTTGAAGTTTATTCAATAATGTGTTCAAAAAAATATTATACTTTTAGAAGATTAAATATAAAATGTTAAAAAAAACACCAAAAATATCATGTCATGAATAAATTTACAATGTTTTTTTGTTTAAATTGACCTACAATCTTTGTGAATTCAATAATTTTATCATTAAGCATTTAACAATGTTGTTTCCATTATATAAAATATGTCCATTTGTTGAAAAATTGCAAGTTTTTAATTTTTCCAGTATAATTAGGTACACAATTTTTAATTTATCTTTTACAATGTTATTAAAATAATCATCCATGAAAAGATTTAACCACATTTGGTTATAAACAAATTGTAAAGTTAGAAAATAGTAAGAATTTAATATTTAAAAAAATTATAATTTAAAGGTCTACATGCATCTTAAACTTGGCATGCATGAAAATTTGACCTAATCATTAACCCATTCAAATATAAATGTGAAACATGCCTAATTTTTATAGATTTAAATTTCAAAAAAATGTGGTGAGTGCAAAATACAATTTGTGCATAATGAATTTAACACATTCAAAGTGAGTGATTCAACTCATGTGTAAATGTTGATAATTCAGGAGTTTTGAAAAAATAAATTGTTGTGTGTGTTTCAATATATACTAATAAGTGCAATATGTAACATTTGAATAATGATTTTCATAAGTTCAAAGTGAATGGTTCAACTCATATAAAGATGTAAATAGTTTAAGAATTGTGAAAAAAATTATTAAACCATTCAAATATAATTGCAAATCATTGAGTTGCATGTGTTTCAATATATTTTAATAAGTGCAAGATACAACTTGTGAATAATGGTTTTAACATATTAAAAGTGAATGGTTTAACTCATGTACACAAGTTGATAATTGAAGAGATGTGGAAAAAATCATTAATTTGTTCTAATATAAATGTGAAGTCTTATCTTGTTACATGTGTTTTAATAAATTATGGTAAGTATAAAATGCAACTCACGAGTAATGGTTTCAACATGTTAAAAAGTTGATGATTAAACTCAAATGCCATGTTGATAATTGAAGAAATGTCAAAAAAATTATTAACATATTATAATGCATAGTGCAAATAAAGTTAAAGCCTGCCTCGCATTAGTAATTTGAAATTATTAAAAAATAAAATAATGTCCAAATTATACTCATAAGCGAATAACATAATAAACATGACAACTATGAACAATATTGATCGTTAATTAGTGCAACAAGCCATTTACAAACTTAAAATGACCACATGTATTTGAAATGTAATCAAATCGAACAATAGTGTGTGGGGTGGAAAAGGATAAGATTTTATCTTGTGCGCATTGAATTAATATATAACAAAATGTATCAAATGAATTAACATAGACAAAATTCATATTAGTTGTTTGAAAATTAACTTATATTTATGTATGTGTCATCAATCTTGAAAAGGTCATAAGTTTAGGTCAGCCTTTGGGTTTAACCTAGTTAACTTTTAAAAGCTTAAGTTTAACATAAGATTTAACCTAGTTTTAGCCTTTAAACTTAGTTTTAAAGTTTAACTTAAGTTGAATTTAAGTTTAACTTAGGTTTAGCCTTTAGATGTAAACCTTATTCAATCTTTGGGTTTAACTTAATTTTAACTTAAATTTAACATCTAGGTTTAATTTAAGTAGCCTAGCTTATCATAATTCAACTTAGTTTAAATTTAACAATTTAATATAAGTAATTCTAAGTTATACCAAGTTAACCTAAAGCCTAATCCTAATTTAGGTTAATTTGACCTAAATAGCCTAGTTTATCATAGTTTAGCTTTGTTTACTTAAACTAGTGCATAATTTAATTGAGTTTAGTTGAATTAATCTAATTTTTTCAATTTTAGCTTAATTAGCTTTTGTTTAACCTAATTTAGCCTAATCTAACCTAGTTTAACCTAATTTACCTTAAGTAGCCCTAGGTTAACCTAGGTTTAAGCTAGAGAGGCCTAAGTTAGCTTAGGTTAAAAAAATTAATGTTTATAGTTTTGTGGTAAAATATTTTATTACAAAAAAAAGGTTGTAGTGCAATGGTTAAAAGATTTGAACTCCCAAAATGGAGGTGAGGAGTTCAAAGGCTCCCACTTATAACCCATATATTTCCTAAGTGGATAGGCTAGGTTAGGGTTTTGAGATCAAGTTCACATAAGTCTATTTGATTCAACTTTGATTGTCATGTGGTAGAATGTGATTGGGCCAAAAAAGTTAATTTTAACATTCTAGGCTACTAGGGGGCAGCTCATGAATGGTCAACAATTTTTTTGAATGTATCATAGGTTGCGATGTGGCAACAAGAAATTAATGAAAAAAATTGAATTTATATTTTTAAAACAAAATCTTAACCATTGGATATGTTTTCCATGATTGTGGTAAATATGATTACATCACAAAGGATGTAGGTGTTAGTGGTAGTTGTGACTATAAGCATCAATAAAAGTTTTCACAAAAATGACATGGTTTTATGGACATTGTAATCATGATTAATCACAAATGGCATAAATGATCACAAATGTAGTTGTTTATGTAATCCTAATAACTTAGTTTTGGCATAGTGAGATTGATATGGATTCATGAAGTTCTTGGTGTAATCAATACAAAATTTGTTTAGGGTTTAGGGTTTTATGGTTTTCCAAAGGTGATTTAATTTCATGAACTATAGAATTAATGAAAGTGAAAGTAATTTCATAAACATAAAATCTATATGATCATGGAATTTTGCTTTGATAGTGTAGGATTCCATGACCATGTATAGTGTAAGGATTTTATTATTATTTTTAATCCTCATGTGAAATTGATTGTTAGTTGTAGTGTGGAGCCCAAATTGATAATTATGTAATTTGATAATTAAAATCATAGTTAGGTTGAAGATTGGTGTAGAAATAACACTCTTTTTAATTTGAGTTATTGTAAAGAACAAGTTCTCTTTACAAACTTCTTGCATGGCTTGTTGAGTTCGTTGCATAATCACTAGTCACAATTCATGAAGACAATTTTAAGGGTGATGATTGATGTTGGATGAGTAAAGCCACCTACAAATTAATAAAAAGTCGCATAAGTGTGTGCATTCCTAAATTAAAAAAAGGTCACTAGAACATGCATAAAGGTGAGAGGCCATTGCTATTAATATGTTGTTAAATGTTATTAGTGCTAACACACTTAAGATATGTACCATAATACTTGTGTAGTTTTAGCACTTGTGTGCCAACTAATTTATAAAATTTGAAAATACTAATTTGATGCTTGGATTTTTAATTCTGAAAATTGACAAAGAAATAATAAAAAACCACATTAATTTTTAAAGCTTTTCCTACTAACCTTCTAGTTAGATGGTTCACATCTGACAATATTAAATTGCACAAAGTTAAAGTTTGAATCTTGTTACATTCAAGTACATTGCTATAACTATTTGATTGAATGGACTTGAATAATTTAGTATAAAATGTTTTTTTTATCAAAATTTGGACAAAATGAAAATAATTTATTTTATTTTGAAGGTGCTCAAATATTACAATATTTGAATATTATGATGCATTGGGATAAACAATTAGTGCTTTAAATTCGAAGTTCAATATCTTCAAAGTTTTTAAAATTCTGGTATATCATTACTTGAACCTAAAACCTCAAGGTTATTTTTTGGTACTTTGAATCCTAAAAATTTATTTTTATTTTATTTTTTAAACCAAGAGATTGTTATTTTTTTTTGTAATAAGTAGCCCAAAATATAAAAATACGATTGATTTTTTTTACTTTCATATTTATTCTATATCCACATGTGGTTAAATGTTACTATTGATGATGGCCACTTTAACTGAATTTTCTTATGGAAGATCACCACTTTGGTTACATTACAAAATTGGGAAAGAAATACAAGTTTGTACAACTTGTGGTATGCAATGTAGCCACATGTTAAAATGTCCAAAATGGAGTTTAAATGTATTTACATCTTTGTACTTACAAGCCTTATGGGTGGGCCCCATATCCTTGACCAAAAGATGGACTATGCTAAGATGTTTTCTTGAGAACTAATGTGCATCCTTAGTTATTAATTATGAGATTTATTGGAGATCTTCCATGTTGTGGGTGATGGCAATTGAAGTTGTGCATTACAAGTATATAAATTGGGAACTTGGGGACTAATTCACAATACTAGTTATTGATGGGCATAAGCTATATCAATGTAAGTTGTTCAATGGTTGTCATTGAAATTCTGAATAAGTCAATGAATGGTGTATGGTTACAACAACATTCACTTATGTTTAAGGCACATATTGATTCAACATACACATTTATGTCACCTAACTTAACATTTAAAAAAAAAATGATATCTAGTTAATTAGTTAATCATTAGAAGAAATCATGTCCATACTAATTAATGTCTTCATTAGTACCTTTTAGTCATTCTCCAAATCAATTACTTTTACAACTAAAATTTGTGTAGTTTTACATGGCAAGTTAATTGCAAGTGCTTGTAGTTGAATTTTCAATTATAGGTAAGCCTTGTAAATTGTAGATATATAAGTTATTCATGGCGAACAAATTAGATGAGAGCAAGATGAAAATGCCATAAACTACAAACTAGGTTTGATAATCCACTAACATATGAAAATTTAGTTGTTTGTTTTGATTAGACCCTGTAAGCTATCCATTTATGTGAGAATGAGTAGAGCTACATGAATAGTAGATAGGTAGGTAGGGTAGTTAGGTTAAGTAGGTAACTAAGTAGGTTATTGGGCTAGGTAGGTTAAATAAGTAAGGTAAGTACTTGTAGAAAACCTAACTAGGTACCTAGTAGGTAGGTTAGATAGGTAGGCTAGTTAATTAGGTAGTTAGATAAGCTACATAATTCAAAAAAGAATGTTGATAAAAATATGACATAACAATATATATTACTTGTTGAAAATGTGGTGCAATGATTAAGGATTAATTGGTCCTTCAACATGGAGGTGAGTGGTTCAAAACCTCATACTTGCACCTATATTTATGTACCTAACCTTAACTTAGAGGTGCCAAACTAACTTAGATGCCTAGCCTAAGTGCATATGTTAACTTTTTACTATTTATATATGTAATAGGTACTAATAAGTAGGCTAGGCTAGGACATATGCCATCATTTGGTTGAACATCTTGTTGTAAAATCAACTAAAATTTCTATGTGGTAATTACATCTCACATTGGACACATGGCATTACATGATTTGGCATGTCTTAGTTGTAAAAATAGCGACAAATTCCATAGTAATTGTATTTCATTCCATTTTAAGAGATGGATGACAAATTTGGCATAGTTGTAGGAATTTGCAAATGACACCATGTAGATCCTTCTTGTGATTGAGTGTATTATGTGACTTGTATAAGGTGACTACAACATTTTTAATTGTATGTGTCCTTTTCAACTAAAAAATATCAATGGATAATTTAATTGATAATTTGCAAATTTCTTTTAGTTAGGTTGGGGTGCAAATTTTTTTTATAAAGAAACAAAATGCATGGTAGTGTGCACCAATTCTAATGTCACCATGGCAATTTTTTTGTATTGAGTGTGAGTGCAATTATTACATTTTATTGTATATGTTAAGACTTGATACTATGGATTCATTTTTGAATGGCATAGATTTGAATACTTGGGTCGATTGATTGTGTGGTTTAATGAATAAAATTACAAAGACATAGTTGAGATGAAGTTTGAACTTACATGATGTAACACTGCTAACAAAAAACTATTGGACTTCACTGATTAAGTTTTATGATTTGATTTTGAACTTGTTAGGGAATTGGTTTTATTTAAACAATTTCATGATTCAAATAATATTTCAAAAGTTTTTGCATCATATCAAATGAAAATATTGAGTTATGGACTTATGCGTCAAGGAAAAAAATTGTTAAAAAAAGGCCATGACATATTGAAAATAAGGTGATTAATGTTGAGATTTTTCACACATTTTACCTAATGACCTCTAGATTGAGTAGAATTTCAATAGGAAAAAAACTTAAAAGTTGTAACTTTGGTATCCCCATGCTTTTGTGACAAGATGTGATGTTTTATTAAAATACACTATGAAATGGATTTTAGTGAATGTTTTTTTTGGTTGCTTCTTGGTTTACCCTATGATGCATTTCATAACTAGGGACCCAAGTCAACTAATATATGTTTATATTGTAATGCAAGTAATAGATGTGACCAAAACAATAAGTGAAGTTCCTACAATCACAACTTAGGCACATGAAAGCATGCTTGAGAGCCCAAGTCAACAAGCATTTGTAGCTAATGTGATGAATCATGTACATTCAACCTAAAATATTGTACATTTTGGAATTTAAAAGAAGTGCCCAAGTTGTATATGTAATGATTTCTCTTGTCATCTTTTGAGCCTAAGAATGGGTCATGGTAGTAAGATAAGGAACAATTGTTATCTTGCAATCCACACAAGCAAATGAAGATGAAGCTATCTAACTTCAACACACCAAACTCCATAACGAGGTTTGACCAATCTTGCAATGAATTAAGTTTTCATATGACAATTCTTAGCCAATATTTGCAACTTGAATCCAAGGAAATGTTTGCTAATTACCAAAGATGGATCTTTTTATGTTATTTTAATTTTGCATAAAATGGTTTTTAATGAATAGAAAAAGGTCAAGATAATGCACAAATTGTTGTACATATGGTTTGGTCATATGTGGGTGGCATGCCAAGAAGGCGAAGAGATCAATTAAAGAAAATCCTCCAATGTTAAGATCTTGAGGACATGTGGCAATAGAGCATGCTTCAATTACAAAAGCCCCACCCATGCCATAGGTGACCTACTATGTTATATTCAAGGAGTTCAATTCCTCTCTTGCAATTTTTTGTTTTCATCACCATTTCAAAACTTATATTGTATTAAGCAATACATGTCATTCTACATTGCTATTTATGTTGTTGTAAGATGTAATTTGGCATAAGTGATTCCATTTTCTTGATGAACAAGGCTCATAATGGAACAACTTTTGGTGTTGGCAAGTGTTTTATTACAACCCATGGAGTAGTTTCTAGTGTTCTTGGTGATATTTTCATGGGGCTCCTATTGGAGATGGTGTGTACAAAGTGGAGGTGTATGGTGTGATGCTCCCTAAGCAAGTTTTGATGTTTCTAACTTGTAAAGATGACCTTCCACATCTCCTTGTAAATGACATGAAGGGTCAATTCACAATTGGAAAAGGTGCAAGTATGTGAAAACCTATTTGTAGTTGAGTATGATGTGGCTTAAGGCCATGAACTTCTTTTACATATATGTCATGAACCATGTTATAGCAAGTTGGGGTTTTCTTTGATTTCCCATCTCACTATTAAAAAGGGTTGTTTTGCAATGGGCTTGCAACTCAATTTTGAGTTCTAATGACCATTTGCAATTCACTATATTTTTACACCAATGAGTGATATCAAACAAATTGCATGAATTGCAAGAGATGTAACTCGCCATTTATATGAGAATACTCAAATGCAACTTTGTCACAACAACTCCTTTTCAACTATTATGCAACTCCCCTATGACACCAACCATAATGGCATGTTAATGTCATTTTCATCCATTCATCTAGATTTAACAAGTGGCATTATGAAGATTTTTTTGGTGAATTTTTAAAAAAAAATATTGATATCCATTGTCCATTATGATTATTCATTTTAGATGGTCTTGGATTATGACATGTGTCACAATCAAAAGTTGCCACATGGTTAATTAATTAGAAATTGAAATATATATATATACACACACACCTCTAAGTAGGTCGGTACATAGCCATAGGTAGGTGAGTTGGTAGCTCCTACATACCAACCTACCTACTTACCTACTTACTTAGGTACGCAAATAGGTGAGAAGGTAAAAGGGTAGGTGAACTAAAGAGTAGCCACATAAAAATTTTAATTTTGTTTTGTGTTTTACCTTTAAGGTTAAACTTTTATGAGCTCATTTCAACATGGCACATGTATTTTAATGTGAAAATACAAGAGAAGACATTTCCTTTATATAGTTTTTGAAATGAAAATTTGAAGATAAAGCATATGGGTTAAATCTTTTAGTTGTACCCTAATTGCAATTGAGTTATAATTACAAAAAAAATATTCCCATGTGCTTTGTGTTTGATTTTAATTTTATAATTAATCATCTTACATAATTATTTGAATTAAATATCTGATAATTAAATATTTAGATTGATTATTGTAATTAATTAATATAATTCAAATAACTAGTTAGTTAGTTCATTCAAATAACTAGTTTTCAAAATAAATATCAAATAATTAATTATCAAAATAGTTATTAAACAATTAATTATCAAGTTAATTATTTTGATAATTGACGATCTGAATTCAAATTAAATTCAGTAATTAATCACTTAAATTTTAAAAATTATTATCTAAATTATTTGAATTAACTAATAAAATTTAATGAGTTAGTTAATTAGTGAATTTATATACTTAGTTATTAGATAAGTAATTGTCTGATTTTAGATATTTATTTTTTATTATCTGAATTAACTAAAAAAATATTTAAATTTGATTAATGAATTCATATGAATAGTTTCTTATTCAATTTAATTAATTGGTTCATAGTAATTAAGTATATAACATATTTAATTACTAATTAATAAATTATTGACAAATAATTCATTATGAAATATTAAGTAATAAACATGAATTTGAGTAGATAACATCGAGGTATATAGGGACATATCCATGCGTACAACCTTATTGAATGTTTAATAAAATATACAAATTAATTTTAATTTCACAAATTTTCTGAATTATATTGATTAATCTAGATTAAATATTAATTATTTAATCTAGTTTTTAGTTAATAGTAAATAATCAAATTAAGTCATAAGTTAATATTTAATATTTAGTAAATTATTTTAAAATGTTATATTTTAAATATGCCTCAAGATGCAACCTTTGTGGGTGCCAAGGAGTTATTTGTAAAAAAATCAGCTATTATCAATTTTGCACTTGCTCATGTAACCTACAAAAATTCTAGGTGTATAAGCTTGAATACTTTGAGTACCTCCAATACGAATATTTTTAATATAGTTTATGTAGCATTGGGATCCAATTTGAGGTTTAGAAATTCACATTTTATATGGATAGTGAATTGGTAGTACTTTATTAATGGCCAAGTAGTGGCATCATAATGGCCATCCAGTTGTAAAACAATGCTAATACAATGGCCTCATAGTGGCACATATGTAAGAACTAATGGCATATGGGTGGCCATGTAGTGGCACATTAGTGGGCAACTAGTATTATAATAGTGGCCACTTATTGGCAACATAGTGGTCAACTAGCTGCATGAATAGACTTAATAGTTGAAAATCAATTACAAAGAGTGTATTTCATGGACAATGGGAATGTAGACACATGGTGCAATTGCATGTATGAAAGTTGTACACTAATTGTAAAAAAAGTTGCTCAATGTGTAGCTCATTTTAACAATTTTAACTTAGTTGCCCATTACAACTATAATGTAACTTTTTAAAAAGTCAAACACAATTGACTAGATGTGTAAATACAATGTGCATAAATTATAGTATATGAAACACATTTAGAACTACAATGCAACTACCAAACAAATTTTTTATTTATTTAAATGTGAACATTTATTTATTAAATCATTGTATTTATAAAGTGTATTTGCATAGGAGTTGCACTTTAGAGGACATTAACACAATTGTATTTGAGTGGTTTTTGAGCTTTAGTTGCAATATAATGTGGTTTTCGCGGACATGATTTTCATAATGTCTCATTATTGTATCTATGTTGAACAATGAATCAATAAGGTGGAGATTGTCACCTTGTTTGAATAATTTAGACCAAGATGTCTTATCATGTTTTGAATTACTTTAGTTACAACCTTAATTTGCATTTCTTTAGTTACTTAACAATATATGAATTAGTTTGTTTTGCAACTACTAAGGTTGCATGTGTATATTATTTTGTAACTAATATAGTCAATATGTGTCATTTAAGCCAAATAATTTAGTTGCATGTATGGTGCACCTTGCAACTATTTTAATCACATATGTAGTTGCCATGGTGACTTACTATATGCAATTATCATAGTCACACATATGACTCCATCTCTACTTGCATGAATGTTTTTTTAGGATACCCCTTGTATGCCCATGATGACATACATATATGTATGTATAGGGTAGATGCAAGCTATGGTGGCTCAATATTAGTAGAAATTACATTCCCTACAAGTCCATACAATGATTCAAATGGACATGGTTATTAGTTTAAAATTTATTATTATTTTAATATTTGAATAATACATGTTCAATCACCAACAAACCTTCCCAAATCTATGTGAAAACTTGTATTTAATGTAGTTGGTGTCATTTTCAAATTTGAAAGTTGTTAAAAAAAAACCCACAAAGTTCACAAAAATAATGCCCCATCTAAACTTTCAAAAAATTGCTTTTGGGACAAAAAAAATTGGAAAAAAAAAGAAAAATTGGAACTCATATGGACTTATGAAAATATGGTTATATTTTAACCATTAAAAAATCCCTTTTTATTAAATGATTAAGGATTTAAAAGAAAAGATTCTTCATATGAATTTATTGTTTTATATTACATTATATATTGAATCCCAATAAAAAATTTGAAATGTGAATCAATATAAAATTTTCTATTTTGTGATGTTCCATTTAAATGACTAGTCCATATATTTTTATTTCAAAAGTTCATTACTATTAACAAATGAGTTTTTTTATCAATAAATAAACACACATTTCTTTTCATAGTGACTTCATAATGAAGTTATTAATCTAAATCCAAGTCTCAATTAATAGATCTAAGGATATATTATTCACCACATGCATTTCAATAAATGGTACCCAAGGAAAAAACACCATTTCATCACAAAAGTGAGCCATCATAGCTTGCATATACCCTATACATCAAGATCAATAGTTACAAATTTTAAATAAGTAAAAGTAATTTTTTATCAAAAAATTATAATATATATTTCATTATTTAATAATTCCACTTGGAAAAATTGTGGTCACAAAATGATAATCATAATATTTTCATTCACAAAAAAGTAAATTAAGAAAAAAAAAAATTATTGCCATGTGTACATCATCTAATAGATAATATTCATTCAATTATTAAATGAAAATTTACCATATGTAGACACACTAGCCAATCTAGAATGTAATAATAATAAAAAAAAATCATAAAACATTAATTTATAAATTACTATTGATTGTCATATGTACATCATTTGATGTACAATCCATGTTTAATTGTCGAAGGGATTATTCCCACATGGATACATCTGAGCCAACTTAGAATGTAATTATAATATTTTATCACAAAAATAAAACTTTAAATTATTATATGCTATTGTTTGTATGTTATCTAGCAAATGATCTTTGTTTATTTGTTAAACATATTGTTGCCATGTGGATACATCTTAGTTGACTGTGAAACATTTCATGGTGTCAAATGTCCTTACAAATTTAAATGGTGAAACCAATCATAAATCACCATGCCACATCATCATATGTGATTACACTTCTTAGTTGTAAAACCAATTACAAATGATCCTGCCATGTAAGTTGCACCTTGATGTGATTGTTGTTTTAACTTGGTGCCACATAATGTGTTTTGTGGCAAAACTTTTATGTGATTTGTCTAATCAATTAGAAATATTTGTAGTCAAATGTGTCATTTATGATTTTAAAAAAAACTAGTTGATAAT
>Ga0116228_10003987_pt1 | contig 13058 bp, 7 predicted proteins | sample S1TSphfallax_2_FD_89694 | JGI IMG/M metagenome (GOLD analysis project Ga0116228, IMG submission 89694) | Host-associated microbial communities from peat moss isolated from Minnesota, USA - S1T2_Fc - Sphagnum fallax MG | ecosystem: Host-associated > Plants > Peat moss > Unclassified | place: USA... | reverse complement strand
CTTGGGAGTGTGAAGGCTCACTCCCTCACACTCTCCTACACTCCCGGGAGTCTCTAATGTGACTCCCGGGCTTCCTCTTGGCCCGCACCCTTGCAACCCCTTTGCCTTGGTCGCGAGCCCAAAGTTAGGGTTGCGACACATCCACAATGAAACATGACAATTTACAATGTGGCATATGTGAAAGGAGCTTTGTCCGTAAGGCACCCAACTATTCCACTATATCTTCACATGTTTGTCAATTCTTGATGACCTAAGTGATGGGCATCCATGTGTGATGGAAATTGAACATGCATCAATATTAATAGGTGGTATATCATATCATTAGTGCCAAATGTCACATCCATAAAAATAGCCATGTTATGATTAAATTAAAACATGGCTAAAATTACATAAGCATTTGGATCCATATGGTGAATGGGACTTGAATCCCATTCACTTCACCTACATCTTGAAAATAAAAAACATCATCAAGATGAACATAAACCCATGACTAAATTAAAAATGTTGGGTTTTTGTCCAAGTTCCAAATGCCTTTCTTGTGCTTTCAGTTTAAGTAGGCAATATTTGGAAACTTCAAGAAGTTATCCCAAAACATTCACTCACCCACATTTTCTTGTATTCATCAAATTTCCTCATGCTTGTTATAAATTTGTCTCATGGTGTACCCCAACCTTAATTGGGTCCATATAAAATCCTTCAACTTGTGGGACACATATGAAACTTCAAGAAGTTATCCCAAAACATTCCCTCACCCACATTTTCTTGTATTCATCAAATTTCCTCATGCTTGTTATAAATTTGTCTCATGGTGTACCCCAACCTTAATTGGGTCCATATAAAATCCTTCAACTTGTGGGACACATATGGAACATATGTCGACATCCATGATATGGACCTTGGGTCACATGCACTATGAACAAGATTTCCATTGGCTCAAGTGTGAATTGGATGATAAAAGGTGATTTCCATCACATTGGGTCATGTGTAAAGCCTCTTGATGGAGAAGTGGGCCAAACAATTGTGTTTGATTAACCTCATGTGGTTGGGGTCTTCATAATGGTCCTCTAGCCCATAGTCACATTTATACCTACAAAACATATTTCCATTGAATCAAATCAAAAGACATGAGTGTGACTAACTCTAGCTTGCAAAAATGACTAGTGGAAAAGGTTAATCAATTCCTAGACCATCCCAAGTACATCCAAGGTGATTATTTATCATCAATTTTTGCACATTTTGTTGAAGGGGCAAATGTTTTTGTATGTTCTATTCGATTGGAGTTTGCATGTCCCTTTGTTCACTTTCCAAAAACTTAGAGACACAAACATGGGGGATGTATGTAGTTTCAATTGTCACCTTATTTTGGCCTTTGTGCCTAAACTCATCTTTCCACACCAAATTCACATTTGAGAAAAATAATTTTGCTGGGTTTTCAATCTCAATGGATTGGGACAATGGAGTTTGCCCCATGCTTTGAATTGTTAAAGAAATAGCCCTGTAATATAAGTCCCCAACATGTGAAAACCCATGAAATACCTTCACATGTTTACAAATTGTAATAACCCTAATCAACAAAGCCATTAAACCTTATCAACAAAACCTTTAACCTTACAAGTGAATTACCTTACCACAACACATAAATAAGAAATAGTTTACAAATGGTAGAAAAAACCATACGACTATTTTATGGCCATTTAGATTAATGCATAAAAATTCAACCCTAAATAATTCCAATGGTGGATGCCACGAACCATGATAATTTTAAACAACCAATTACACATGACCTTAAAAATAAATACACATAGCCATTATTGAAGCCAAATATTCGAACATAAATTAAATGAAACTTTAAGCCTAAATATATCAACATGGATAACATTAAACAAATAAACATTAAGCCCTAAACCCTAAATAATTAATATGGTAAATACCAAACATACTAACAATTATATGATCATTTACAAATGCCCAAAAATTATAACCACTAATTAAGCCCTAATTTAGAGCCTAATTAAATAAAACAAACAAATGAAGGGTGTGTCTTTTACATGTTTATTTGGTCTATCAAAACGAGCCTTTTTCCACTCTCCTTGATAAAAAAATGAAGAAAATGAATGTGTTTTGTGCCACATACGCACAAATGCCAATTTTCCCCCAAAATCCATATAAGGTCAGATTTTAATTATACTTAAAAGATGCAAAAAGTCATAAATGTTTTTTGTCTCCATAATCCAAATTTCTAAAACCTTAGTGCTAGGTAACATAAATAATTATAGGAAACATAATATTGTTAAATTTAATCCACATTGTTTAAGTACACCATTAAAAGATGCAAATCAAATTGTTCGATTTAGGCTTAATTGATTGATGAACCTAAGTACAACATCCATTAAATGCACCTAAATTGAATTGGAACTCCATATTCCTTGGACATATGTGTTGGGTTTGCAATACCCCCATCATATTGTAAATCACTCTCTAAGCACAACTTGCAATACCTTTGTCTGGGGGTTCACATACTTTGAATTTTTAAAAGTTTTTGCAATACCTTTAGAACATATTAAAACATCATGTTTGAAGCCAACGTCTATTTGCAATACCTTCATACAAGTGGTGAAAAATACTTTAATTGTGCCCTTAGTTATTTACTTGAGTGAACAAGACCAAGTTCCATGCCATACCTTCATTTTATTTTTTCCTCATCATTTTCAATTGTGGGGGTTCTATTGGAATTGCAACAAGGTAGATAGGTGTAGCCATGTAGGTAGGGTTTGGTAGGTACCTTCTTAAAGTGTTGGCAGGTAGGAAGGTGGAAGGGCAAGTAGGTAGATAATTAGATGGGTGGGTGGGTAGGTGTTGCAAAAAAACATTGAGATCAAAGTTGAAAAATGGCAAAGAAAAAAAGTCATTTTAAGATGGCACAAGGATAGAAAAGAGAAATTTATGAGTGCGCTATCCATCCACGTTGGTTCATTCTGGCTTGCACATCTTTACTTTACTAGGTACTAATTCGTAGTTGATATAAAAAATAATAACTAGATTGCACAGAAACTTATCCGAACTTGTCACAAACTTCATAGCTTCCTTTCCTTGATTGAGCAAGACCAAATTCAACCCTTCACATTACAACTATCAACTGCAAAAATAATTGCACAGAATATTGCAGCTAATAACAAAAGAAAACTAAGATCAAGGCTTATCAGTTGATAGATTGCATAGCCATATCTCACTCTTTTTGCTACTTGTGATGTTTCCCATTAGACCAAGTAAGTTTTTATCACTCCCCTTGATTCAGGCTATGTGTCAAGTGGCACTTGAAATTCCACGACAAATTTAAAACAACAACAACACCATCTTTCATTACACACGACTTCTCACTCACATCCCACCCTTTACACAAGCTTCTAAATATTCTTTGTGTAGTATTACTGCTTATGGACTGGTCAAGCCCCTGCCTCTATGTTGGGTAAAGTGTTAGTGACCCCATTAGAGTGAGCCAGACCATGCACCCAACATAATGGCCAAAGATGATGCCATTCCATGACATTAGGTATATATATGGGGTGGCGGATTCACCCATTTAGAGGAAAAAATTATGTTGAAAAACACATTTTGGTCACTACTACACGTGTATGATCATCATTGGAAGATTGTGATATATAATGTGGTCAAGAAAATGTCATAATTTTCCACCCAAGACTTTAATGTAATCAAGAATGAGGTGTCAATGGCAGACTTATGCTAGGCATGCCTGGCTCTAATGAGCATGTTAGGGTGGTGGGTCTTTAACAGATGCACCAATGGGCATAAGTCCTTCATGTGAGGTTGAATGGATCAAACTTTTTGTGAAGTTTGTGAACACTAGGAAATGTGGGGCTGGACTTGGTGTGGAATGTTCGGAGTGCAAGTGTTTGGAGTTGCGCAAATAGGGCTATGGAGGTTCTCTTTTTGGAGTTTTGAAGTTGGAAAGGTGACCCTTTAATGTGATTTACTCTTTCTAGCAAATAAACAAGTTTTTTGAGGTGAGGTTTAGCCTTTACATTTTAAGAGATGGTGTTAATATCCACCATGTTAGGTCAGGAAAAAAAGATGTTTTATGATTGTTATGCTTAAGACCTCACCTTTTGCCAATGTTTTATCTTGTCATTGTGGTCACATAGTGTGTTTTTGTTCACAATTATTGTGAAATCATGCAAACCTTAACCATTTCATAGCTTGCAAAATGCTTGAAAGAAGTTGAAATCCTTTCTCCCACCACACTAGAATCTAAGGTGCTTTCTACCCCAAAAACCATAAATCAGAAATTGCCAATAATAAAGGAATTTGTTAGGCCTATGATCACAAAACCCATAGACCAAAAACTTGAATACAAGTACCCTAGTCATCTATTCGTTCCTCTCACAAATGCACTTGTCGTTGAACAAATTATACTCATTTGCCCATGGATCTTTTGATGATGTGGTAGGTTTGATGAGTAAACAAGGTGTGGATGAAAGTATGATTGGGTGGACCCACTAGGAACACCTTCAAAAAACAATCAAGGAACAAAAATTAACCAAATAATATTCATGGACCTTTTTCTTTAAACGTTTTCATAATGATAAATTACTTTTTTTTCATGTTTATTTATTACATGCCAAAACATATGCCTTGAAAATTATAAAAGGTGAAAATCATTACAAATTTGTATTCCTTATTGATGTAGCCCCTTTAGGAATCAAGTTTTTAAACTTTGGAAATTCATAATTAAATTATACCTATTCAAATAATTACCCAATAAAAATATCAAATAAAATACCATCTAAAATAACTTTAAAAACTATATCCACAAAAAACAACCCCAAACCTTGTTTGAAAAATGTTCCTAACCAAAAAGTTTAAAGAACATAACCACTATGACATTCTTGAAACTTTGTGTGAATGTAATGAATAGGAACATCAAAATTTACAATGTTTTTTACATTTGTTAAAGTTTCAAAATCTATACAACTTAATTAATGTATTCAACAAATGGTTTTACTAAAAATATTTCTTTATGTGTTTCATATATTTTTCCAAAGTTTGATGGGTCTTGAAAAATGAAGGTGTGACATTCCTTGTGGTACCATTCAATCATACTCTCACCTTTGTGGGCAATACCATAGTTTGAAATGCTTCTAAGATTGTGAGAATTGACAACGTATCTTCAAGTTTGAAAATTTTCAAGGCATCTTCTTAAAGCTTCTTGATACTTTGAATTAAAATGCTTGAAAATGTTGCTTTTAGATAGATGAATTGTCAAAAGTAGATTATTCCTATAACTAATTTTTTGTATAATCAAACTATGTATAATTTAAATTTAAAATAATTTTGGTGATCTTTTGGATTTTGGTGAGATAGATTTTGAACCCAAAAATGCAAATGTAGCTTGTTGTTAATCCACAATGCCATTCATGTGCCCACAATGTTAATGCATGTTAATCCCCAACAACCTTCTACATCCAAACCTAGTGCTTCAAAATTGAAGGAGAGGTTATAAAAGAACAAATGCCTTCTAAAGTTTTCCATTAAATTTCCAAAGCCAAATTTAAAACTAGAGAAGTGTACATAAGCAAACAAAAGTGCAATAGACTATACTAGAATCTGATGAAGAGGAAGAAGATGAGAAATTTTTTAACTTTTAAGTGGACAAGGCACACATGAAAAGAACTTTGCATCAACCTTCAGTGATAACATCTACATATATTATTTTAAGGCAACAATAGTCTAAGGAAGCAATAGAGAGAAAAGGACACCACAACTTGCTCCCATAATGGACTTATGTGCCAAGTTGGAAATAGATGTTCTAGGACCAAATAGTCCACATGAATCACAACTTGAATTTATACTAGAATTACGAAAGCAAGAAAGGAGGTAATCTAGTATTCCAGACACAATGGATTCCAAGATCTTTCAATCAAGAGGCATATCATATGTAAAAAACTAAGATGTTCCAACACATTGCACATTATAAAACAAACATTAGGACTTAAACTGTAACAACAGTAACATGAAGCTAAAAAGTCCTTAAGATTAGAAATATTGGGCTTTGAAGAAACAAATGCATCCTTTTGAAGTTCAATGTACAACATGAAATGGGATAAAAATAATTTGGATCATATTGTAAATGAATAAAAAACAAAGATTTTACAATTCAAATAAAAATATTTAGGGGTGAAAGCATGGTAATATATATATATATATATAATTATCGAAAAAATATGAAGTTAAAAAAGAAGCATTTTTTTTTCAAAAACACAATAAAGTTTTTTGAAATTTTTTAGTTGATTTACAATAAACCCAATCAAGGGCTCAATAGTTTCAAAATGAAATTTAAGTGAAATAAGGAATAAGTAGGTTTGAAATTGATTGATCAATATGGTGTTCAAACCTACTTTTTTATTAAAAAATTTAATGAAATATACATGTATGAAGTTATAACACGAAGATCATTGTATATTCAAAGGCTTCACCAAAAAAAAATCTACTTTCTCTTTGGTAAAATATACTTGACACATATTTGAATAAAATGTTACACTACAAAAAGTAGGTTTTAAAAGCTACTTGCAATTAAAAAAGTCTACTTGAAACCTACTTTTATAATGAGAAATTAAAAAAATAATGCATAATAATGAAGAAGTATCTTGTTATTTATCATTCAACTAATTGTTTTAATGTATAACAATATTGTGATGAGTTTTGGTCCTACTTTTTGTTCACTTGACAAGTAGATAGGGAAGTACTTTTAGTTGTACATTTTACCATACTTTCACCTTTAAATTGTTGTACATTAGAAGAATGATGCAATCTTCATAAAGAATTAGATTCATGCTAGCTATAATAGGGCAATTCAAGCATTTCAACTTAATGTTAAGTGCATACAAACATCCATGAAGCAGTTGAAAAGTATGGAATTATACTTTTCAAAACATAGATTTTGAAAGTATGATAATTTATTGTTGCACAACACTATCCTCATGATTAAACACAAATCCATGGAGTTAGAGGCGTTAGACATTGATTTCTAATGGAACTTAGTGTAGGATATTTTGTAAAAGGATGTACGTAATTTGTTTGATGAACATAAAACAAATGAATCTAGGTACAAGAAAAACTTCAAAGTGTATATGGAAGTTTATCCTAACTTTGTCTATGAATCATTTCCCATAACCCTAAAAGAGAACTTTGTAGAATTTGACAAGGAACAATATCAAACAAGTCCAAGTGGAAAAACACCATAGGTATAATCGAAGGTGCCTAAAGAAATGAAGGGTACTAGAGGTGGAATGGAGGATCTTTTGTTGAACAAGAGGACATACCGATAGTGGAACAAGCTATAAACGTATCCATAGGAGCTTAGGAATAATTAAAGCAAAAGGAATTGGAAACTACAAATTTTATTAAGTAAGTGACAACATAAACTACATTTCAATCTATAGTTTATGGTACAACCACGCAATAGGGGGCACATTTCCAAAATAAGGAAATAATGGTCATATAATGACCATTGAAGAAGTACAACAATTGTTTCATCAATCGATACCATAGGTTTAGTTTAAGACTCATGGGTTAAATATAACAAAGGTCATGCAACTAGTAATTCAAAGTGGTAATGAATCTATTTTTTTATATGTTGTTTAAGAAGTACAAATAGTTCATTTACAACATATAAAATAATTTTGTAGTTATTTTTTGCCATTGCAAATATTACTTTGCTATTCACAAGATTTTGAGGACATAATCCAAAATACAGGGGGGTAATGTTAAGGGCAAACTTGTATTCTCACTATAGGATAAAATGGACATATTTGTGTTGTCATTATAGGGAAGAATGAGGCTTGGGTTGGATAGGACTAAACAAAATACAATTTGAATTAGTGTTCATGGCAAGAAATTGGGAATGACATTGGTGAAGTTTTGAATTTTGAGTTGTTACATTTTGGTAATATTGTTGTTGAGGAAGTTCATGCTATAGTAAGAGAAAGAGACTTGATGGAGAAGAACAATTTTGATAACATTGTATTTTTTCTTTATTTTTTTTTTCAATTCCATATTGCTTTGAATTTTTTACAAAGTTCCTTGTAGATACGACTTTGGTTCAAATATGGATTTAAGAGCATTTTGATAAACTTTCATTCAAATATGTTATTACAAACTCTAATAGTTTGAATAATGATATGTTTAAGTACATAATTAAAAATTAAACAAGTAGATGAAAATTAACATTTACCAAGATGTTATCATCAATTTTATTACATCATGTAACCTTTACAAAAAAAATTAAGTTCATTCAATTAAACTTTCACAATATTATTGACAATTGTTTTGGGGTTATTATAAAACAATTTCCTATTTATTTTCACCTCATAAGTTTCAAATAAATAAATAAATCATTTATTTAATATTTGAAAAAATGTATTATATTATTCCTTTTGACCCTCCCCCCACAATATGGAATAAAAGTGAATGTGTAATTTTAATTAGGTTTTTCTAATCAACAAAAAAAACATTTTGAATGATTTTTATGTAACATGTAAGGTCCATACATGCAATTTACACAGATAACTTAGTGGTTCGTAAGTCAATCTTAAAAAACTTTAAATACCAATTAGTGGTGACCAAATAGTTTTCATTATGAGGATTTTTGTTTTTTGGATGGCCACCAAGTGGTTTTAGACATGGAGAAGAAAAACCATTTAGTGGCCACTAGGTGGTTTCCATTGTGAAAAAAAAGAAATAAAAAAACCCACCTTAGGTGGAAAGTTAAAAAAAACATTTGGTGGCCATTAGGTGGTTTCTGTCATGGGGAAAAAAAAACAAAACCAAAAAGCCCACCTTAGGCACAAAAAAGAAAAAAGAAAACCACCTTAGGTGCGAAGAAGAAAAATAAACACTTGCTAACCATTAATGGGTTGTAGTCACAAAAAAAAGAAATGGAAAAAAAATGACCTTAAATGTGAAAAAGAATAATCATTTAATGGTTTTAGTCACAAAAAAGGAAATAAGGAAATGAAAAAAACCACCTTGGTTGTGAAGTAAAGGAGTTTCCATCCAAAAAAAAAATCACATGGTGCCCACCAAGTGGTTGTTGTTGGGCCCCAATTAGCCTAACCCAATTTTGGTTAAGCATAGCTAAGTTGGCTAATGAAATTTTGGGGTTTAACCCCATGTTCATGGTATTGCAAGGAAACATGGGTCCAATTCATTAACCCATTTCATTAAAAAGTTTTAAAAATGAAATGACTTCATTAGATAATGTTTTAATTTAGTGCAATTTCCCATGGGTGAACATTTACACTTAATTAACTAAATTTTGTTTTATTCAAATTGTTTACAAATTAATAGAAATATAATATTTATTGAATGTAAGTATTTATTAATTTATTAAGAGATTTGGTACTCATACAACTTCAAAAACATGTCATAATTTGTATTATTTTTATTTTTATGAATGAAAAGACCTTTCCAAAAAATTAGATGAAAATATTCTTCAAAATAAACTTCAATACAAATATTAAAAAATTGTATATATAAAAATTAATAATTAAAAAGTTTACATATGATTTTAGTATTGTACATAATGTTAATATTTTATATAAAATTACAAATTATTTAAAAATAATAATGTTATGTGATTAAATATATGTTAAAAATTTGGGGACACGTAATATAATATTATATATCATTATCAAAAATCAAATATTCGGGAAAAAAATCAAAGTTGTTTTAAAATAGACTTATTCACAAATTTTGTTATTTAAAAAAAAACTTCAAGACATATTGTTGAAATGTATTAAATAACAAACTTAAATGCATTTTTAGTCAAATTTATTGATTTCATTTTCTTAAAATATATTTAGTTGTGAAAATTTTGGAATGAATATATATATATATATCGTGAAATTTAATTTTAAAAAACTGGACAAAATATGACAAAGATAATAATGATTAGAATTTTTTTTAAAAAAAATCCATTGTTGAAGCATTAAATTGAAATTTTCAAATGTATTTTTAATCAAATTAAGCAATCATTGTTTTCTTTAAAATGTTAAAGATGTGTACATTTTGGAAAAAAAATTAGGATGAAATTTAAAGTTTTTCATTTGGACAAAATATGAGAAAGATAATAATGGTTTAAAAATAAAAAAAAAACTTCAAAACATCATTGTTGAAATGTATTGAATTGCAAAATTCAAATGCACTTTTAGTCAAATTGAATAATTATTTTTCCTTGAAAATATTAAAGATGTGTACATCTTGGAAACATATTTTAAATTTTAGTTTTTTTTTTAAAAAAAAATTTAATTTTTTTTTCATTTGGACATAGTATGAAAAAAAGAAGTTAAAGTTGGCTTTTGTAAAACATTTGGAATAAAAAATGTATTAAATACAATCATCACCTCAATTGTTTCAAATCAAATGAGGTCATTGGATGGCAAAGGCAATGGGTTATTACCTTGAAGGCCAAGGTTCAAATCTTGGTAAAACTCTCCACATGGTCAATGATGTATGTTAACAATATGTATGTAAATAACATTATTATTAAGAATATAAATTGAAAAAAATGAATTAATATTACATAAAATATTTTAAAATTCAAAAAAAAATTTACATAATAAATGCCATGGTGGATTAATTTTTCATGAATTTGCCTATCCATACCAACCCATCTTCAATCATTAAACAGTTTGGTGAATTCATTAGTTTTTTAATTTAATGAATTACTTATGATTTCACCTAAATGGTTAGTGAAGTTTTTAATGATTTATGGACACATTTGTAATAATGTGAAGATAGGATAAAATGTTGATATTATCCAAGATGGACTACCAAGGGATGTGGCTTGGTTATAATAAGGTGTTCGGGGAAGGATAGTTGGATTAGGTTAAGATAGGGTTATCTTGTCTTGACCTTGGCCGGATAAATCTACTAGATAAAGAATTACTGATATAGTGAAGGTGGCTTTTAGTAAGGTGCTAGAAATTAAGTTTAGGTCAAGATAACAACCATTATTTTTCTTGAAGCTTCTTGATCACCTTTGTTTTTCTAAATGATGAATGTGTGTGAGGAAGTGGGAGAGAATGAAGAGTGATGATGAGTATTGTGAGAGCTAGGCTAATGGGGGGATTAGACGTGTCATAAGGAAGCAAGACCATGGGAGGAGTTATTGCATTATGAAAAGGTGAGCTACCCAAGTGCGCACGGTGGAGATGGAGGTGGACAAATCATTGGTGGGTAATGGCAGCTGATTAAGGGAAGTTTTTGTGACTGTTTCCATTCAAAGGCGAAGGAGGGAAGAGGTACATAGACCTTGCGCTTAGGTTTAGTAAATGAAGTAGAATAAGAAAATGAGGAGGAGAAGGAAGGGGGTAACTTGAGAAGGAAATATAAGGTTTATTTTTTTGTGTGAGAGGAGGGGAAGTAGGAAAATGAGATGGTCTTAAGGAGCTTGAGCATGTAATGTTTGTTAGTAGGGCTGGAAGTGGAAAATGAAGAAATCAGAAAAAAAAAGGGGAAAAGGTAGAACTATTTATAAGCAAGAGAATGTTACATTAGACATGAATAAGAACTTGATTGGAGTAGGAGATCCATAGCTAAAGATTAAAGACTTGAATGTGAATCTATTTTATGTTTTGATGTGTGAAACTTTGAATGGAAGAAATTTTGTTCCAATTATTACATATTGTGTGTGTGTGTTCTTGGATGTAATTTATTGGTTTAGGGTTATCATTAGTTATAACATGTGTAAAGGGAAATGATTGTGAACATGGAAGGTGGTTGTTGTCTATATAAAATAAAGCAAGATTGAATAGAATACTTACATGGAAATAGAAGGTTCATTATTTAACTATGACACTTCTTGGATGTCTTTTAAGGGTTGAGGGGGGGGGGGGGGGGCTGGCTCATAGTAAGTTGTTGGGTTGTGCTAAGTTTTTATTTAATAGTTGTTGTGTAAATTGAACAGAGACAAGTTAAAATCTAAATCAATATGGAGAGGTGAATTTTTTATGGGCAAAATATCAGACTTGTGCATTAAGTTAATTAAACTATCTTAAGCAAAAAAATAAAGGTAGAAATACCTCAGGTGATTTGGTTATAACTTGTCCTTGTAGGTTTTGTTATATTGATGTGATTGGGTTAACTTGGAGTTGGGATAAAAATGGTTAGAAAAATGATTATCAAATTGTGACATCCCTAGGATGTTCTCCAAGGGGTAAGGGGGAGTGACTAAGGTAAAAGTGTTAGGAAGGTGTTAATTTTGTGCCTAATAATTGTCATTGTGAAGAAAAAAACCTTTCCTTTGCGAGAAAAATAAGATATGTGACCATTAAGTGGGTTTGGTCATGAAAAATAAAAAATTTCTATTGTGGAAAAAATAGATGGTGGCCACCAAATGGTTGCAAGGTGCATTTGGTCTAGGAAGAAAAAAGAAAGAAAGAAAAATATATATATATATATTTTTTCAAAAGAAAAAAAACTAATTAATTATTAAAATTTCAAAAAACATTGTTGGAATTTCTTAAAGTGAATGAAAGGTATAAGACATACTATAGACATTTTTATTTGTATATTTTATGAAACTTCAACTTTACATAAATGATTTATTGGATAATATGTAGTTTCACTAACCACATTCCTTATTATATATTTTAAAATGAAAGGCATAAAACATAATGCACATTTTATATCTATATGATTGGTGAAAGTTCAACTTTGGGCAAATGATATGTATATACAATGTTACTAATGACACTCTTTGTTGCACTTCCTAAAATGATAGGCAAATTCATTTTTTGTCATTGAACATTTACCATATTTTTTTAGTTTTTTTGTCATTTTTGAAATATCTTCATGGCCATGGGTGCAACAAGTGACGGTTTACAAAATATCTTTGAACTCCAAAAAAAAAAAGGAGCAAACAAAATTCAGGTGAAAAAAAAAAAAAAAAAAAAAACAAAAAAACTTTTCCAAACAAATAGAAAAAAAAAATAGACCACCCACCTCCAAACCCCCTATATTTTTTTTTTTTCAACCCCTTT
>Ga0116228_10003986_pt1 | contig 13059 bp, 11 predicted proteins | sample S1TSphfallax_2_FD_89694 | JGI IMG/M metagenome (GOLD analysis project Ga0116228, IMG submission 89694) | Host-associated microbial communities from peat moss isolated from Minnesota, USA - S1T2_Fc - Sphagnum fallax MG | ecosystem: Host-associated > Plants > Peat moss > Unclassified | place... | reverse complement strand
GATTCACACATTAAGCTTTTACAATGGCTAAAATCCAACCAAAGGACATTCCCAAAATGCAAAGGTCAAATTCCCCTACCACTCGTCCTAGAGCCAATTATTATTTTGGGCATTTCCCCACCCCCACACCCCCCCTTACCCTTGCCTGGCCCCATGGAAAAGAAAACATATATTGTACCCTACACTTTTGAATTTAGTGCCCTAAATTTTGAATTATTTATTTATTTATTTATATTACCTTACACTTTTTTAAAAGAAGAAAAATAGTATACTCAACACTTTTGAAATGAAGAAGAATATTGGGTTGTGGTTAAGGCAAAGAAGACTTAGTCTCAATGGTTCTAGTTCATGGTTTTTTCTTTTTCTTTTTTTTTCTTTTCTTTTTTTTTTTTGTTGCAAAATTTTGTCAAAATGAAAAATAATAAAATGGGAATATATTGTCACAATGTTCTGTTTTTTCTTTTTTTTAAATCACCAAATTTTGAAAGAAAACATTTTGAAACAACATTGCCAAATTTGGACTCTAATTTCAATTTGGCAACTATTTTTTTAACTAGTTTTTCTTTTAAATTTCCATGATTTCTAAAGAGTTGTCACCATTTCATGTTAAATCCTTCTTGGAATGGTAGCCAATTACACAACATCATAAAATTGATTAAAAATATCATCATTTTTAAGTTTTGTGAAAAAGAAGGTTTCAATCAATGATTTTTTTTCAAATTTCAAATATTATGTCATTCAATAGCATCCCAAAGAAGGATTAAACATTAAATAGCAACAAGTTTTTACAACGTATCTAAACAATTTTTTAAGTACTACCAAACTAAAAGCCAAGTCCAAATGTGGCCAAAAACAAATCTCACAATTTAACCATTTTTTTAATAAAATATTTTGATAAAATCTTCCTTTTAGATTTTTTTTGCATATTCACAAAATTTCACACAAAAAAACACATTGGTTCCAATTCCATGTTTCTTTTTTCTTTTGCAAAATGATTTTGAATTCAAAATTTAGTCAATGCACATATTTCTTTTTCTGACTTCCCAATTACCACACTTATTTTATAAGGACTTCTAGATGTTCTCAAAAAGGTGTTGGTTAATTTTATTAGCAAAATATGGTTATGTCAAAAAGGCATAAATTAGATATAATGAATGAAGGTTCTTAAAGAAAAATTATCTCATGTTAGTGCACATTAGGATGTTAAAATTCGTTTGTAAATTGATTGATAATACCAAAAAAAAAATTTAAGTTTTACATATTTTCAAAATATTGAATTTGGAATTTTAAAATATTTTCAGCTATCCGAAAACCAAACCAAAAGGATTGAAAAAACATGTTCCATGATACTAAGATCAATGAAAAAACATTTAGTATTAAATTAAAAATTTAAAAGTCACAATGATCAAATATCCACCCTGAAATTCAAACTGGAAAGAATTTGGATTTTTTCCCCTAATGTTCAAGGTGTTGACATAGAAATTCAAATGTTCATAAGGTTAAGAAAATTTTCAAAATATCATTTTTTCAAAAATTTAAAATCCTGAAAATTTTGTTGATATTATAATTGCAAGGTTTATATCCCCCAAAAAAATCAAAACTATGTTTTTTTAAAATTAAAATTATGTTTTTTTTGTGTTTTTACTATTTAATTATCATTTACAAGCACTTGTTACATATCATTAAAAATATATTTTTTCATTCACTATATTGATTTAAGTATTTTTGAATTTGTATACCAATATATTGAAATAAAATTGTTTAAAAACAAACTCATTTGTAGGGTTTTGTATATAATTCAAATTATACAAATTAAACAATGGTTATGACTATTGATGGTACTTGTTAATATCACTACACTCATCAATTTAAGGTTAGTTTAAGGGTTTAATATCATAATAGGATTAGATTTTATTTTTCCTTTGATAAATTTAGTTTTGAATGTATAAATTTGGCAATTTATAATGGCGGTAAACTGAAGTTCAAATCTAGGTAATATAATGGGGATGGGACCTAACAGTGAAGATATCAAAAGGTATTAACCCATAATTATTCTATAAAACCCAAAAGAGCCAAAGATCTTATGTGTTTTAATCAATTAAATGAATGAATATAGCAAAACTCAAATAAAGCATGGCAAAAAAAAATCTATATTCTTTTTCTTTTTCTTTTTAATACACATTAGAGAATGCATAAGAAAACCAAAAAACTAGATTATACAAAAGGCAATGCATATGATTTTCAATAAATTTTATGAGCTATTCTTTTCCAATTCCTTACATAGATTTTGTTTGTCATAAAGATACCATACAACATTCGAAACAATAAAAAAAGCTTGGATGGAAATTGTGCTTTCTGAAATTTGACATTTAAGAATGTTATGGTTTACCATTATAATAGGATTAGATTTATTTTTCCTTTGATAAATTTAGTTTTGAATGTAAAGATTTGGCAAGTTATAATGGCAAGAGGTGCAATAGATTGTGACAACAGCAAAATCTTTTGATTTTGAAGGTACACCTTGAAAATTCATGAATGTTTTGTGTAGATATTTCTATTCATGAGTATCACAAAATTCATTTGTTTTGTGATATCGCATTGAAATTAAATCTTTAGTGTTCGTGACTCTTCAATGTTTAATGTGGCACAATGATGAGGTACACATGCACTTTGATTTCTTTTTTACTATAATAAAAAATTATGGAATATGTTTTTGGGTTTTTGAATGTTGACACATTGAAAATTAAAATGTTACAAGTTGTAATGGTATGAAGTTTTGAAATGTAACTTGACATCACACTCATTGTCAAAATTCATCATTAATTTCACTAATTTTTCTTGCTTACAAATCTTAGTTTTCCTTTTTAAATTTGATCCCACTTGTTTATGAATCTTAAATGTTGTGAATGTCATGCATGTTTTCCGAAACCTAAGTCTTATTAATGTTATGTGAATCATGTGTGTCCTGCCACTTGAATTTTGTGCAAAACATAAGTGTGTTTTGCCAAAACTTGAATGTCTATGTTTGTTGTGCATATTCAAATCATTTTAAAGTTTTGTTTCTTAGTTATGGTGCCTTTTTTAGTTCCAACAAATTTCAAATTTCATCTTTTTTTCAAATCCTCTGCCATATATCTTTCTCATAAACACATGAACTTTAATTGTCTAGATGTAATAAAACTTGTTTTGTCACCTAATGTGATCTTAGGTTCTATAATACATGTTTTTGTGATAAATGCATCTCAAAAAAGAAAGGAAAGTGTATGTGAAGAAATTGTTATAACCTTTTTGGAAATCCTATAAAACCCAAAATTAATGAACCAAAAAATAAAAAGTTCATAATGTGAAAGTGGGAAATTAATATGGTTTATCAAGATATATGGGTTTCAAGGTTTATTTGGTTTCAGCATGTTTGTGTACGGATGGCAATAAGAGGATGGTGAAGTGCAAGGTTTGCTCCAAGATTGAAGGGAAAGATAAATTGTTAGTTTTAAAACTTGATTATTTCATTAAACATTTAAGTTTAATGAAGTGCAATGTTGCCCAACCTATAGTGATTGATGGTGCATATTATGTGAATCCTAACAATGCACATGTGAAAAATGAGAAACAATATGCTTGCACAAGGTTTGACATGATTGTTAATCTAGTTGAAGCATTTGTTGCCACAATGTTACATTGTTCAAAATTCAATAGCATTCTACACATTGAATAACTATATTAATTAGTGAAGGGGGGATATATATCATTTCCAACAAATAATTTAGTTGTATTAATCATCTTGACCACAATGTTAGGGGTGTAAAATACATGTTTTTGTGTATGGTAAAACCTTAGTTTGTGGGTTTTATGTAACATAGAACATTCATTCATGATGAAAGAATGAAAGGTCCCATTAATGAGGATGAAAAAATGAAAGGTCTTGTGGATGAAGATGACAAACCAACGGTTAAGTTGAAGTTTTGAACATGAAGGAAATTACTGATTGTGTTTTTTTTTTAATAATGAACACCATTTTTTAAGGTAAATTTTATCAAAACCAAAAAAATTATGGGTTTTTACCAAAATTGGACTTTCCATATTAAATCTAGAATTTTGGTTCATTCTTATTTGGACAAATATGGGTTAGAATTATTTGATTCTACCAAAACAAATCACAAATTTATTGTTGTTGTTTGACAAATAAAAATTAAAAAAACCCAAACAACATGTAGATTACAATTGGTGTTGACAAAAAGTTTGAAATTTAAAAAAATGGAGTAGGTTTTACAAAAAAGTGTTGAAATAGTGCATGTAAGTAACTTGGAGTGACTAGAGCAATCAAAAATTGACCCAAAGGAAACTTTGACCTTTCACAGTGGGGAGCAAAACGAATTGGACAAAGTTATCAAAAATATCCAACCAAAAATTATATAGCCTACTAAAAACCATCAATCAAAAGTGTGACACATTAAGAGTGAACCAAAAACTCCATGGGAACCAATTTGGGACCCTATGAAAATAAAACTTTTTGGTACCATGAGACCATTATGACAAGTCCACACGCCAGAAAGAGCAAAATTGATCAATTCTAGAAGCAAATTGATGAACTGCGCCAATTTGAAGGAAAGGAACTTTTTAATGATGTACGAAACAAGTAGTCCTTGAGGATGAGTATTTCATATAAGGAGGACTTCCAATAGCAAATTTATGGTAACCCCTATTTTCAACATTCATGCTTCTCCTCATGCATTTCCAACTTGTATTTTTTGTCAAAGTTTGGGTCACCAAATAGACAATTATCCTTATTGCTCTAATAAAATATTACCTACACAAATAATACCAATGGATCATAAACCTTATTTGATATCAACACATGTTCAAAGTTTTGTTCCAAATGTTTACAATTTGGTTTATCCTTTAACACTACTAAATGCATTTTGTAAAAAATTAGTTATTCCACATATTTTTGTTCCACTTATCAAAAATGTCATGAAGCAAAATCTAGTTAGTTTTCCGAATTCAATGTATCTTCATGTTGGACCTTATACACCATATTTTGGTTATGGTTATGGGGGCATAAATAATGCTCCTACAATGTGGCTTCCAAGGTTCAATCCCTTAGTTAACCCCATAACACCACCAAAACTAGTTTTGGAAATTACACAAAATGAGATTGATTGTAGCAGATCGTGGGGAGCCTTTGGATGAGGATGATGATTTTCTTGAAAGAAAACACAACCATAAAATGCCAAGAATCATTCCTATTAAAAAACCATATCATGGAAGAAAAATTATACCATCATAGGTTAAAGATGTTGGTGAGCCTCCTATTGGTGGACAGACTACACATATCAGCAATGATGGTGGTGGACCTTTCGGCAGTGGTGGTAACAGGCCTCTTGGAGGTGGTGGTGGTGGTCTTCCAACTTGAAGAAGTGGCAATAATGAACCCCTAGGAGACCAAAATCCAAAATCATATGTTATAGGACCATTAGTATTTTGGATAGGGCCTACTTGGAATCCATGGTACCCTTCATGGTGTCTTATCCAACCCCCTATAACACCAAATCCTTCGCCAAGTAGGAAATCCTTATTCTACCCCATTTACATTATAGGAACGAATCTTGATGTTCATGTACCAGTTTTTCATAAGGCCATCCAAGCCAATGGAGATAAGAATGATGTCGATATCATAAATCTATTATGTTTTAGTTGCCATGATGCCATACTATCTGAGTGGGGAGAAAATTTGATGAGAGCCCATCTAATTCACAAATTCAAAGAATTAAAGGTCGCATTTTGTAAGTGCTACCAAAAAATATAGACATACGAACAAGTGTACATGGCATTATGAGTGATAAAACAAGGAGGAAACAAGAATGTGACAATATAGTATGAACTTATATTAAAATTAACAAATTGCCTTCGAGTCAACATCAAGTAAATGATAATTTACTAACCACTTTCTTTCAAACATAATTACAACCACGCCTATGAATAGCCACAACAAGGATGAAAAAGGACATTTTATTTGAACAAAAGAAAGTTGTAGTTACTTGTGAAAAAAGTATGGGAGACACCAATGAATACTGGAAATTATTAAAACCACCAATTAAACACAAGAAGGCTATTAAAGGGAGGCAAACATATGTGATCTATGGTTAATGCAATATACTGAAACATTCCAAGGAGTGTTGCGGCCACTTGAATTTGAACAATTTGAATAACAAACCTAAAGACAAAAATGAAATAACAATGAATGGAATTTTGGCCCAAACTAATGGTGGTATAGGAAATAAATCTGATAACAAAAGGGGTTGCGGAAAAACAAACAAATTTAGTTCCATCATTTATCAATGTTTTATCTGCAATTCCATTGAACATAAAATCTACAATTTTTTTCATAAGGATGTAGCTCAAACGATGTTTGCAAAAAAGGCAATGGCATACCCAAGAAATAAGATGTTGTTAACATGGTTTTGGTAGTTATAACATGTAATTAAATACTTGAAAATGTGGTATTCAAAGAGAAATAACCTTTCAAGAACTTGAGCTTAGATGATTGGTAAGAAAAGGCAAAATCTCAATGTTCATTTGAAAAAACTATTAAAGACTTACTACATAAGGAGCCACCAAGGGATCTACCCAAAGCCAATATACAAATTATAATTAAAACCAATCACATAAGGAATTTCAATTTGGATACCAAAAATCAATTTACAAGAACTATTAAACCTATTGATTTTATTGGATCTACCATTGTTATTAGAATTACCAAAATTATTGGAAGTTTTTCAATTTTGGAAGATATCACCCAACAACTATTAGACAATAAACATACCTTCAATACCTTGGGCCAACTCTTTAAGATCACTCTGAATTTGAAATAATATGTTGTTGTTAGGCTTGGCCTTGGAAAAAAAAAAACCATTACAATAGGACCTAATCGAATTATTGCCTCGGTGGTGATTGATCTTCGCATGTTGTGATATAGGTTTAGGTTGACAAGAAAATTGTTGAAGACATCTTATTGGATGGAAGATCCGATGTGAACATCATGACAAAGGAATTTTGGAAAAGGTTACGACTCCCCAATCCTAAACCAACACAATATACATTTTGGATGGTAGATAAACCATCACCAAACCAGTTGGACTTATCAAGGATCCCAATATCCAAACCCATGGAATTCCATACATTGTAACATTCATGATAATGAAAAATAATGTGTTGAACTCCATTTATTCAATGTTGTTAGGCAACCATGGTTACATAATGCATGTGTTACTTGTGATTGGAGAAACAACATGATCACCATTGAAGGCAATGGCATGATGTGAACCATTGCCATAACAAAACTTTGGATAGTAATACCAAACGTCCTAAGGTTTTGTTATGTTAAAATTTGATGGAATCATAGACAAATAAGAATAAATATTTTTTGTAGCAAAACCAATTTTTTTAGAATTGGAAACTTCACATTATCGAAACTAAACATTTTCAATGATGTATTTTTTGGTGTAGAACTTAGTACACGCACTCAAGGGGATAAATCCAAGTAAATATTACCTTGGCACACATCAAAGTCCAAGATTTTGGAGATTGCATGTTGGACATTACTTGAAGATCACTAGGTAAGACTCCTTCATTTGGGAACTATTAACAACCCTAAGATAGTGAAATTAAATGCAACATTTTATGGATCAGTTACTACAAGCATTAAAACCTTACTCTCGGTTTATAAGGACATTTTTGCATGGAATTATACCAATTTCAAAGGAATTCCACCCCATATTGTTCAACATTGCATCAAGTTCAACATAACCATTCCATTTGGTCATCATTAAGCAAAGTACTAAATGAACCCAAATTATGTTGTAGTAATCAAGTAGGATTTGGACAAGCTTTCAAATGCAGGTTTCATTACCCCAGTGGAGGAAGTTAATTGGCTATCACCAATTGTCATTGTACCATAAAAAAATAACAAGTTCAAAATCTACATGGATTTTCGACAACTCAATGTTGCCATTAAAAAACATCCATATCCTTTACCTTTTATTAAAAAGGTTTTAAATGAAATAGTAGGTCATGAACTCTATTCATTTTTGGATGGAATTTTTGGTTATTACGAGATTATGATCGCCCCTAAAAACAAATATAAGATTACATTTATCATTAATTAAGGAACATTTGTATGGGTAGTCATGTCATTTGGGCTCAAGAATGTTCCAACAATTTACCAACATGTGTTGAATACAACTTTTAAGGATTATTTTGGAATGTTCATGAAACTATTCTTGGATGAGTTTAATGTGTTTAGTGATTTGAACACCCATTTAACAAATCTATGATTATGTTTTAAAAAATGCAAAAAATTCAGTATAAACTTGAACCCCGAATAATGCATGTTCATCATGCATTTGAACGTCATCCTGGGTTATGTGGTATCTAAGGAAAGCAAATTACCATATTAAAAAAAAAAAGGCTATTATCCACATGCCTACCCCAAAAACACTTTAGAACATTTAGGTTTTCAATGACATGGCATAATACTACTAATGTTTCATTAAGGATTCTACTTTCATTATGGCTTCCATTATCATTATAGCAAAATGGCAACATGTTTAGGAAGAAATCAAGTAGCGTTACATGGATACATCGATCTTGATTTCATTTCATTGGAAATTCGAGTTTCATGTTCACACATATACCTCTAATTTGGTAGTGGGGGCTATGCTAACATATAACCTTACCTTAAAATGTGACTAATCAATTGCTTATACATTGCAATTATTCAATAATGTTGGATGAAATTATATGATGACTTAAAGGAAAACATTCACAATGGTGTATGTTATTCCCAAATTTTGTCATTATTTTGTGTAACAAATTGATTTTTTATGTGGACCATATGGCATTGTTATATTTGGTTTAAAAAACCCTAGGTTTTAGGGAAAATAGTGAGGTGATTTTTTTTTAAAGTACGATTTTTCGCTAATTTATAAACCAAGGAGATTTCATTCTGTGACGCATTACCCCGAATGTTTGATATCAAAGAACCAAATGGAATACCTGACCAAACAACATATGTTACTTTCTTTTTCTTACAACTAGCGTGGTTCCAATAAATTTTTGAATACCTCATTATTGGAAATTTTTTAATTCACTACAATAAAAAAGCAAAGGAAGAAGTTAGCCTTGAGAGTTTTACATTTTTTTTCTGGTATAAGGAAAACTATACCATCAAGGTCAAGACCAAGTTTTGAAGCGTTGTTTTAAATACTCAAAAGTACCCACAATGCTATAGGAAATGCATGAAGGAGTTAATGGTGGACATTTTTCATCTAAGTCATCGTTCGTGAGATTTTGGATGCCAAATATTAGTGGCCCATTATGCACAAGGATGTTATCTAATATTGCCAAACTTGTGACAATTATCAATGAATTAGGAATTTAATACAAAGTAACATAATAAAATTGGTAACTTCATTGTTGGTATAACCTTTCATGAAGTGTATATTGGATTTTGTTAACTTAATCAAACCCATTAGGGTGTAGTCACAATAAAACAAACCAAAAAGGATGTTAAATGGGTCCTAAAAATAGTCAAGATTAGAGAAATATTAATGTTTTACCATTTAACACCATGGCAGTCATGGGAAGTTGTCCTTTTTTATTCATATGAATATCAACGAATTCAAACAAAAAATTCATTTGATAAAATTTTAAGTTTAAATTTCAATTTAAGAATTTTAAAAGTTAAAATCTATTTGATCATGTTAGATTGAATCAATTTTACAAAGGATTATCAAAAGGACTCATATGATATAAAAAAATCAATGCGAAAAAAATTAAAAAGATAAAAACCTATTAACTACATTCAAAAAACACTCATACCCTAAAATATATGAATTTTAAAACTTCAAAAGTCATTTACCACATATAAATGGGGTAAAATATACATGATGTTTTAAGAAGGGTTGTAGTTTATTATACAAAAAAAAAATTTGGTTATGGTTTGAAATTATTATCATTTTAAAAATGAAACACATAATTTACAAAGAATTGACACATTTTCAATTTTTCATATTTATTCAAAATTATAAACATGTCACCTACCTAAATAATTATATCCATTTTTCATAACAATTTGTATAAAAAAAAATCAAAAAATCATTTGTATGAAGAAAAAAAATTGGGCAAAAGGACATGCAATCCTTTTTTAAAGTAATGTTGTTAGCACATTTTATCTCGTTTATGCCCATTGATAGGTATATTGAGAACAAATACATTTTGGTAGCAACTGATTATTTCACCAAATGGGTGGAGGCAAACGCATTGCACATTAATATAATGGTCATAACTACAAAATTTATACATGAGTTCATTTTCACGAGGTTTGGTTATGATCAAAACACTCATTTCATTGATAATGCCATTAAAATTCTTACAAATCATTTCTTATTACAACATACGACCTTGACCATTTATTACCCACAAGGCAATGGTTAAGCAAAATCCATCAACAAAATCACTGGTTCGTTTCTTATTAAGCTGATGAATGAAAATCATGTTGATTCGGATGAATAATTACATATAGTTTTGTATGTTTATCGCACAACATTTAAAGTACCACATGACACACCATTTTAACTAATTTATGGCCTTTATGCCACGTGCCATTTTTAGGCCTAACCTAGGTGATCACCTAGGTTAAATTTAGACTTAGGCCGCATGGCACCTAGGTTAGGTCTAAACTTATGCCACTTAGGCTAGGCCTAGACTTGAACCACATGGCATCTATTAAAAATACCATATTTTTTTTGGGTTTAATTAGGGTTGAACCTTTTTTATTGGCTCATCTCAAAATGTAATTGCATTTTAATCTATACATTATGCTTTTAAAGTGCCTCCACACTTATTGTTTTTAGACAACTAACTATCCAATTGAAACCATGCATTTAAAAATAATAATTTGCACATTATTGTGTCACCGCTATGTAATCATTTGCTTCTTTATGTGAAAATGTGATTTGTTGTTCTAAAATTTGTGCATTTGAATGTGCTTCTTTTTGGCATCCAACATATGAATTTGTTAAGAAACAATGTTTGTTTTAGTTTGTTTTCATCATATAAATATATAGAACAAACATTGAAAACACTTTGGATTTGAAAAACAACCAAAACTATATATCTAATGTTTTGTGATGGAAGATTAATCATATCAAAAAAACCTTATTAGGGGGAGTATTTGGGTTGTGATAAAGCAAAAGAACTAGGGAAGGAAAAATGTTAATGTGAAGGAAATTTTATGAAAGAATGGAGTTTTGAGGTGGCAAAAAGAATTTAACAATGAATTATTTTTATTATACCTTTGTTTTGGTGCATATGTTGTTTGCTTTTTCAAAACAAAAATGTATTTCATGTAGTTGTAATTATAACTATATGTTGACCTTGGGATTTGTAAAACTTTATTTATGAAAAAATATATAATTAAGAAATAACATATTAATCCAAGGGCTTGTCAATTGTTAAGAGCCTGGTTTAATCACTATTAGAATTCTAGGTTTTTCAAATGTTCCAAATTGATTAATTGGTTTTTTTCAACCAATGGACATGTCCATTTTGACTAAAGGTTCAAGGCATGTATTTTTTGACCAACTAACGTGATTATAGTGACTTATTTAACCAATACATTAAGTTTAAATTGAACATTGGAATGTTGAATTGAATTTGTCATGGAACAAACTTAACAATTATTGTTTGCAAGGTTAATGTAAGAAATGACACATTTAAGATTTCATAATGGATGACATTTGTTTATTTTATTTATCATAATTTTATGTTAAGTAGGTTTTTTGGTTTACTGTTGCTTTCAGTTTTAACCATTTCTAAAATTGGTGATTTAAAAAAAATAATCATGTGTGATGATGCATTGTTCAAACTTTTATGTACTAATTTATAATTATGATTTAAAATATTTTTCTTTTATCCAAAGATTAATTACATGCATTATAATAAGTTATGAAAAAGGTCATGATATTTCAACCATTTTAAGGTGGGTTGGGAGGGGTTTAAAAAATAAAATGGTTTTAAACAAAAAAATTGCATGGAAAAAAAAAATCTTTTTTTTGGTTTAAACAAGTTGAAATCACCCATAATTTGAAAAAAAAAATCTATTGTCAAAATCGCAAGGAATTTTTTTATACATCACATTTGTTTTTTAAACCAATGAATTGTGCAATGCTTTCATACAATATGATTTAATTTTCAACTTCTATTTTAAAACAACAATTATAAACTTCAATAAAATTTTAAACCATTGGCACAATTAAAAATAATGATTTAAATATGAAAAAAGTAATATTTAACAGAATTAAAAAATAAATATTTAACATCATTGTTAATTCTTTGTTATAAATGATGATTAAACTTATCGTGTGTGCATACTTTATGCTTATCATTCTATATAATAAGCTAGATAAATTAAATTAGTTTAAAGTTGAGGGATATCTATTTATGTTTATTTAGATATATTTAAAGCTTACGTAATTTATTTTGGTTTATTTAAATTTATGTATGACATATTTAATGTTTATTTAAACCCATTTAAGGCTTACCTAATGTTTATTTAGTGCCTTTATGCTTTCAAGATGACTTAAATGATTATTAAGTAGGATATCCTAAAACATGATTTCAAAATGATTAAATGGACAAGGCCATTTTATTGAATTATAAATTTACTAATTTAATATCTTTGACATGAAATTTTTTTCATATTCTAATTACTTTACAAAAAAATTATCATTAGTATTAGCACATGCCATTTTTTATATTACACCACCACGTTGAACCAAACACATTGAATTTTTTTTGAATTATTAACTAGGTATCAAGATGTAATGATGTAAAAAATATTAAGAAAATTAATCAAAGGCATTGTCCATTTTTTTGGTGATCATATAAGCACAATGTTGTGAGGATGCTAAAAAAAATGTTTTCATGGTTTTGGAATTTATTTTATTTTTTCAATTTTTCAATACATATCACACACATGAAAATATTGGGATATTGTGT
>Ga0116228_10003985_pt1 | contig 13060 bp, 10 predicted proteins | sample S1TSphfallax_2_FD_89694 | JGI IMG/M metagenome (GOLD analysis project Ga0116228, IMG submission 89694) | Host-associated microbial communities from peat moss isolated from Minnesota, USA - S1T2_Fc - Sphagnum fallax MG | ecosystem: Host-associated > Plants > Peat moss > Unclassified | place... | reverse complement strand
GTTTGTTTTAAATATATTTGATTAGCTTTAAACTTCATCTAATCAATTATTTAGAAAAATTCAACAAACATCAAAGAATTTGAATGTATGGATTGTATTCGTGACAAAATAATACCCATTATAGGGTTTGAATATATACTTCAAAACTAAGGTTGTGGATATAGTTTTTGAATGAATTTTTTGTGGTGTATGACATTGATATACATCAATTAAATATAGGAAAATTTAGAAATTTAGAAGTTTTGGATGAAGTTATATTCAAAAAATGTATTTGTTTGCATTTATTTAGTAATGAATGCATAATAATGTCTTATTTTTAAGAAAAAAACCACTACCATATCAAAGAGGAGGAGATTTTATAAATGGGCATTGCATTATTATTATTCTTAAAAAAAAGTTTGGTAAATTTTCATGAATCATAAACATGAAACCTTATGGTCATTGAAAAATTGTAAGTTATATTCTATGTACATTGAATTTATCCAATCTTCTTCATCTAACCATTGGATCAAAATTAATTTTGACTTAAAATAAACTTTGAATTCAAAAATGTTGTGCAAATTCTAAAGTTTTTTACTTTTGTTTAATATAACCAAAGGATGTCATCAAGATTTAGCTTACTACGTATTATAATACTTGTTATACATCACCTTTTTTGAACAAAAGTGGTTCACCTTAAATGTGCTTTCACCTAAAAGTAAAATTGATAAGCTTTTGTTGCATTTATGAACAACCACCTCCCAACCAACGTGCAACCAATGTGCAACGTACCTAGGACTAATGCAAAGATAAGTTCAACACAATGAAAACAAGTATGATGTTGAGAAGAAAAATACTAATGTCACAAGTGCTCTACCTTTAGACTAGCCTTGGTATGAGATATTTGATTACTTGTTTGCTAGTACTGCTAAAATAGATGGAATGTCTAATGGTGTTGATCAAGGAGTCCACACTACACATAGAAATGGTGATATTGTGAATCTTTCCAATGAAGATTAAAATGTGTTGAGGCTCAAGAGATTCCTACATCCTCTATGATGCAAACTTCTATATTTGGAAATGGGGTTGTACTTTCAAGTTCTAATTCCGTTCCACCAAGCACTAGGGCATGCAAATTGCATAGTGTCCAAAACCAACCTTCAAAAAGTTGGAAAAGAAGATGAAAATGGATGTTGGATCTTCTAGTCTTCCAATTTTAAATTGGCACATATGTTCAAATTCAATAAGTTGAATTTTCAACAATGTAAAGGCTACACACATGAGTTCTCCAAAACATTATATAATAAGCTTTGAAGGGGATTGTGTAGAAGTTGTTTTTGGAATTTTTATGAAGTTTTGTCCCCACTTTTGTTTCTACAAATTTGGTCTCTAGAAGTTTTGAAATTAGTCTTTGGAAATTAAGCTCACTAGAACCCTAAAAATAGGTCCCTTGCATTGCTAGACTTGAAATATTTATTGTGCGAGACTATTTTTCTATGGGTGATTCTTGTGTGGCTTCTCTTTATGGCCATGTTTCCAAGCTTGTGAACTCATCACAAAACTCAATGTCTATAAGCTATCCTTGAGTTCCGTGTTTCCAACTCCAATTTGTGATTAAAGTGTTGATGATGTTTAATGAATTTGTGTGCTAACTTCATTAGGTTTTAAACATTCATTATCATCACTATGCCAAAACATGGCATCCATGACTAAAACATGAATGTGTAATCAATATGGACCTTTTTTTAGTCACGTAGTCACATTTGATACAAATGTAATCATATGTGAAATCTTATCATCAATCTTTTGGTGTAGGGAAATTTTTAGCAAATAAAATAGTTGTGGGCTTTGTTAGTTATAACCATGTCAATAGTTTGTAGAGGAAAATTGGAGTTTACTTCTAGTCTTTGGCTAACAATGTGGAATTAGGTTGTCAATAGAAATTGCCAATTTGATGACAATAATGCCATGATTTTCTTAGATGACGAAAAAATAAATATTTCACAAATGATATTTTTGCTCGTGGTGTTCAAAGTTTGTTGTTGATGACTGTGTTCTATTCATATCTATTTTGGTGCATGTGAAATGTGAAACATACACAAAATGTTATAAAATATTATTGGCAAATATTTTCTTTTGCAAATTGAATTGTCAAATCTATCTAATCACTCCAAATCCTACTTCCCAAGTTTAGCACACATGTAGGTGGTTTTCTAGTTTAGTTTTCATGATAATACAACTTTGTGTTATGGTATTTTTAATCCTGAGTATGAAGATTTCTTCATTCTCGTGAGAGTTATTTATGTCTTTTGATTTGTGTTTTGCAAAAGAAAAAATGTGTTTTGTTTTATAACATGGGAAAAAAATTCCATCATGTGTATTTCTCAAATTGTGGCACAACAAGGTTTATAGAAAGGCTTTGTAAAAAGGAGATAGGTGACATGGTTTTTTTAATGGAAATATTGTAAATGCTTATCATGTTTGGCTTTATTTCTTTTGGAAAATTTCTTTTTTTAGGAGAAAAAAAAACACTTTAGTCCCCGTCAACTATTAACACCCCTAGATCAAGGACATCTTTGGAATTTTCTTTCCAAGTAAAATCACCTAAACCTTGAACATTTTTTTTCCTTTTCCCTTTCTTCCATTTGTGATTTGAACTATGTCTTTAATTGAGTTTCATATTACAATTTGCTAGAGTGAAAAACACACCACATCTAAGATCATAGAATCTTTGTCAATTCCTTTTCACAAGGACCAATTTGAGTCCACAACAAAATCTTGTGTTATTTTCATGACTTTCATAGGGCCGATGGTTTCATAGGCTCTTTTGCTACCATTCTAAACAACATTGCTAACTTGGTTTATTACGTTTAATCAAAGCATCAACCCAAGTGCTAGGGAGAAACATTGTTATTAAAATTTACGAAGTATGTGAGTAAAAATATAGGCTCCCATATATTGGCTGTTGGGTAAAAGTTATAATTTGATTAAATATATAATAGGGGTTTTTTTCTTTGAAAATAAAAATAAAAATAATGTAGGGTATGTGTTAATTCACATTATTAGAAAAATATAGAAAAAAACGTGTTAAACATTTTACATATTAGTTATTTGTAGGTTCAATTAGTAGATTAATCAATGAACTATAATTAGTACTTAAGTTCAATATGTTCAAGCAATGTCATTAAATTAATTATTATTGATAAATGAATTAGTAATAAGAAGTTTCTTTTAAATGATTTATAGATGTATTTGAAATTCCCTATTGCATATCCATCAAATTGGGTTAGGAGGAAAGAATGATGATGGGGCTATGGAAAGAAGAGGTGAACATCATGCAACACAACATGTGGCCTATATTAATAAGGTGTACATCAAATGTTTTCTTCAAACTTGTGAATATTTGTATTTTTTTCCATTTGTTTGTTAAATCTTACATCCTCTATTTATTATCAATGGAAGCCTTGTCTAATTGTGCAGTATTCCCTTGGAAATAAAAACAAACTGGCCTTCTTTTAGAATAATTGTATTTTGATTCATGTGCCTTTCTCTCTCATTTTCATCTTTCATTCATAACTTAAATATGGTCTATTATTTAACTTATTAAACAATCAATTACCTAACAAGCACATTGTTAACCTAGGTGTTAGTTTCTACTTTTTACCTAGGAATTAGTTAATTTGATGAGCAACCATGTAAATCATTTTAGCAATAGTAATTTTGATTACTATTTCCTTTTGGGAAGTGGTGTTCACAAGTTAACTAGTTTTTTAAGAAGGTAGATAGATAGTTAACTAGCTAAGTTTCTAGAAGAAAGTAATTGGCTCCCTATGTGCTTAGAAGGCATGGAAAAAACTTAAGGGAAATTTTAGGTGTCCAACTATTTTGGAGGGATTTTTAAATAAGGGTGACCTTTTGAGGGGACGAAGGGGATTTAAGGGGTAAGGTAGCCCTTGGCCAACATGCTATCAAGGGGATTAATTCTTCTTCTTCCAAATTGTCTTTTTCTTTGGTCTATGTACTTTTTGGATTATTCTTCAAGATTTCTTTCCCTCCTTCCTCTCTTTCATTTGTTCTTTTTTCATTTTTCCTTTTTCCTTTTTCTCCTTTTTCATACTTTTTTCATGGACACTAGTTTATTTTAATGCTCTAAAGTAGGAGAAGAGAAAGGACCATGGTCCCTACTGTACTTGGGGGAAAACGTATGAAAGCAATATAAAAAACATGTTATTTTTCCTTCCTCTACCTTCTAAACTTTTTTGTTAATATTTATAGTGGTAGGTTAAAAGGGGCTAGGGTAAATAGTATGTAATAGAATATTTAGTTATCTCTCCATAAAATGGAGTATTTTGGACTTGTTCTACCATGTAGGCAATAGGAGTTGTTGCCTCACCAATAATTCTATTACCGTTCCCATAGAACTACCATTTTTTCTATGCAATCGTCTTATTATTGTTTACCTTGTTATTCAAACAATAATTAAAGATTAGGGAAGGTAAATAGGTTGGGCAAGTAGGTTTATTGTTTAAAGAGTATAATTACTAAATACCCTTAATCTCCTCCATAAAGAAACTTCCCCTAGTCTTATTTTCTTCATTTTCTACTCTTCTCCATCTCTCCTACTTCCTCGACTTTATATTTGTCAAAATCCCTACTTGTTTGCTTTCCCACCACCTCCCTTGCCTTCCAATGATGCTTCCACCTCCACTCCAAGCTTGAACCTTCTTTGGTTCACCTTTAGAGTTCAGTCCTTCATGAGCTAGCAATTTCCTTTTATTTGTTTGTTCATGATGCTCGCAAATCCTCACATCATACATTGCCTTTTAGTGCCAATGCTCATGAATGTTTCAACAAAATTTCAAAACTTCAATATGAGAGGTCAACAAAAGGAGGTTTGACAAAGAAACTTCAATCAACTTTAAACACTTAGTCTAGGCCTACACACAAGAAAAATCTTAAAAGATATATTCCCCTTTGCCACCCTTTTATCCATTGCATTCTCTACTCCAATAACAAGATAAGGCAAATCATTATCATGTCCTAGGCTACTCAATCCATGCCCTCCCAATTTCTTTAAGCTTCCTTCCTTTGAAATTTAGGGTTGATAAAACCTTATCCTAATCTTTTTAGACCTTGGGTTTCCAAAAACTTGTCTTTTCTTCACAAACACCTTTATTAAATTTCAAAATATTTTTTTTCTTTAATTAACAAAATGGGGTTAGGTTAATTTGTGTAAATAATAACTTCATATGTGAAATCCATGTTGCATTTGTACAAAAAATCAATTAAAAGAGTTTCAAATTTTTAATAAATGATTATACTTGGGTTTTATTGAATCAAAATGTTTCATTCATCTTCTCCACTTTCACTTCAAACTTTCAATTCCCTAATCCACCCATATTTTGTACCTTGCATGCATTTTTATTGTATGTTTGCATTATGTCTAGATTATGATTAAGGGCAAATTCACACTTCCAAACTCAATGCATCACAAACATCTTCTCACCATATAACTTGGGTCCCTCGACAAGTATTCAAAGTACTTGTCCCAAGGTATTAAAAATTAATATCAATTTTTCTTCAACTTTGATCAATGTAAGATGGTCATGTTTTAATAGTAACTAAGGTATTCAATGTCCAAATAAATGAACAACCCATGGTGGTCAAGGACCACAACATTGTTCATGTAGTACATCTTATAAGTGGGCATTAATATTGAACCATGTCCTATGGGTGTCATTGTTCCAAGGCTTGTGGATCTCGATAAAAGTTCTATCAATGAGCCCAATATAATTTTAAAACTTTGGGATATAGGTATCTAGGGTAGTTCCTTTGTCAATAATAGGCAACCAAATCTTGTCGATGATGGCTTCATTAATGCAAGATGCAATAAAGATTCCACATTCATATATTACATTTTTATTTTAATTCCATATGAAAACATCATACATTGTAATGTTCTCATGTTTCATGTACATATGAAGTTGAACAATAGTTGCTTTAGGTAAACTTGGATGAACAATCAATCACAATGTGAACCTTGCTAGTTGGTTTTGCATGGCCAATGATTTTGGAGACCACAATTGTCGTTAGTTCTTCAAATTTTATCAAAGTAAAATTTGTCAAGGTCTTGAATAAAGTGAAGTCTTTCACATTGTGACCCACACATTTTGAACATCCACATTTAAAATTTTGGTCCACTTAATACCCAACACTTGCTTATAAGTCATTTGCGTTGAACATGTCCCCTATGCCAACAACCGCAAACATGATTTGTGATTACATACACATGGCCTCAAACATCTCTTCATTATTACTTGATGAGGATTTAAAAGTCATCGCCCATGAAAAGGCATGACTTGAAAAAAACACTATTGAACATAAGAAGAAATGACAAACATTAAGGAAAGAAAAAATAATAAGAAACCCATAAAAAAAGAAAAAAAATAAAAGCCTAAAAAAGTGAAAGGAGGTCCCAAATGAAAGTGAAAAATAAATAAAGAGGAGCTCCAACCAATAGTGAGAATGAAAAAAATGAAAAAACCTAAAAAAAAAGAAAAAGAAGACCCAAATGAGATAGTAAAATAAGGAAATTCCACAAATGAAAGTGAAAAAAAAAGTGGTAATAGCCCCAGTTATGTAGTCCCATGTAGAAGAAACCTTAAAAACAAATTTAAATAACTCATTGTGCAAACCCTTTAAAAGAATTACAATGGAGATCCTAAAGGAATGCCAAAAGTGTAAGTAGTGGAAACCTTAAAAAGCCCCTCCAAAAAACATGTTTAAAAATTAAAATTGAAAAAATTACACAACCTTTTACTATGGGTTACCAAAAATTAGGAATGGAACTTGGACACTGCATTGGACTAGGTGCTATAATTGGAAGGGTTTTATGGTAACTTAATTGTTTCAATGAAAATAAATTCACTCATGAAAACAACTAGAAAATGATTCAAATTGTGGGTATTACAATATTCAAACGTAGATCTTATGTAAAAGTTCAAATTGTGAGTGTTAAAATTTTCAAACATGGGTTTTACAAATGGGTTCAAATTGGCAATGTAATATTATTCAAACATGGGTGCTACATAGAAAACTCCTTTGACTTCTTTTGAAAATGAGTCATTGTTGAAAAATAATGTGTTTATGGGACACATCCTTTCAAAAATTGATTAACAATTCAAATGATGACAATAAAATATTGTTAAAATAATGCAATCAATTTTTTACCATATTCTTCCCCATTTTCACATAATGCATTCCAAGTTAGAATGGATGTGTGTAAGGATGATAATGAGAATGCATATAAGCCCATTAATGCAACATTTATTTTTTCAAAATTTCTCAAGCCTTTTTCAAATATGCATTTGTTTTCAAATTTAATGTTGACATCACCAATAACAACAATAAAAACCATGATCCCAAAACAAGAGTAACATGAAAATGATAATTTCATTTAAAATATTATAGATTTACTAAGACTAAACTTGGTGTTCAAACCTTAGCTATATATATTTGTGTTGAAACATAAGTTGTAATATTGACAAAAAATTGTGTGGAAAAATGGGGAAATTATCCCTTTAAATTAGTCTATTTTCTAGTTATGTTATGTTATGTTTTCAAGTAATACTTAGAAGTATCCATTGTTTATATTTTCCACATGATGTATTTTGCAAGGTTTGATGAAATTGAGAAATATAATGTGAAAGAATTGTAAATGATACATCCTTAAGTTCATCAAGTGGTATTAAGGGTAAAAAACATTATCAATTATTTATTTTGTAATCAAGTGCAAATCCTAGGCACATTATTTCATTCCCACAAATAAATATGGAGTGGGAGTTTTGAGATGGGACTAATATGAACTCATAAAATTGAATTCAAGATGAAATCAATTTGCACAACCTAAGAAAAAGGGGTAGTCATTGCAAATTGAAACCAAAATGGTGCACAAATAAACACATATTCACACGATTCACCATGATTCAGACTTGGGAGGGTCACTATTCTCCTTTCTATAACATTTGATAGATAACAAAAACTAGATCAAAGTGGCATAAATTCCTTAGATTCTCAAGTGAAAGTCTCAAAAAATTTCAATGTTTGAGTCCCATTACATCATAGGCTCATAACTCATTTGTGTAGATTAACTATGATTCAAGACTTTCAAGGGAAAAGTTGTAACCCCTTGAATAAAGCTTTCCAACAATGTATCATATGTTTCAATCGAAGGTGATTTGACCTTTCTGTTGCATGTTTTAATGATCAAGAGTTCAACTTGTGTTTTAGATTTTCAAATAGGGAATGCCTCACTTAAGACATTTTGTTTTCAAGACTCCAATGATTTAAAGACAACCCAATTTGGAAAGGTTGTTACAAAATTTTGAAACACCATAGGATTCCAAATTCACAAAAATGAGAATGTAGTTGGGAATCTTGAGGACTCCCTCTTGCACTTTCACACGCTTCCATCTCACAATAAGAATGTGTTTGGGTATCTCCCTTGGTTTGACTTATTCTCCACTTGTTTCCTTTTGTTTTGTCCCAACCTTGGTTATGAGTTGGCGCCTAAGTAAGAAACTAAAACCTATTCATCCAATTCATGGTTTTATTATTGTAAATAAAATGGGGTTCCCATTTTTCACATATGGAAGAAGTTCCATCTTGCTATTCAAAGATTTTTTCAAATTCAAGAGTCCAAGATTGTGATACAAAAAATTTCCAATTATTATAGAACTTGTCTTACTAATGGTGAATGTTTCAACTGAGGTTTTGGAATTTAAGGGAATAAATTTTCAGTTATTGATGTACATCAAAATTCAATGAGGTTTCAACTTTAGCTTGAGTTTGACATAAGAGTTTTCATTGACTACAAGAGAGGTCACAATTCAATGAGGTTTCTTCAAGTTGAGCTTCAGAAATTTGGCATAAGCGTTTTCATCAAGACAAGAGATCAACATTCAACAAGGTTGTTCCAACTTGAGCTTTGAGAATCACCAAAATTTGATATCTCAATTTAGCTTGCCACATTGTTTTCAAGATCTAAAGAGTCACCTAACAAGGAAATTAGTATCAATTGATGACATTGACACAAGAAAAATGATTGATAATTTGCAAAGGAATTGTGGTTATGAGATGAGGTAATAGCAAGGTCATTATGGGCAAACAAGGGGAGATTTTTCATGTACTATTCAGTTACATCACCACAAAAGCATTTCAATGACACAAACGAAGGCATTGCTGTGCCACTACTGCAAATGAGTGGCTGATCATGCTACTAGTATCAACTTGCTCTACTACCAACAACAAGAAGGCAATGGTTCTGCCCCCTTATGGCAAGTTCAAACTTGAAACTTGCAACAGTTACAATAGGTGTTTCACAAAGTCCCCAAAAAATGAACTAGCAGTTCACACTAACAACACCTGGTGAACATTCCTAAAACTGTGGGACCAAATGAAAACTACATTCTTCCATATATTCTCTCTTACAGACAGAGCCAACAAAACAGGCAGGGCAACAGCTGATTACTGACATTGCTGACCCTAATTACAGTAATTAAGCACCAAACAGACAAAAGACTACCTGAATCGGTGTTTTACATTTGTGCTAATCGTCGTAATCAAGCACCGATAGAGAGACTTGTCTCAATTAGTGGCTTTAAGCAAATTGCTAATCCTAGTACTTAAGCACCACAATAGAGTCTCACCCAAATTGGCAGCTTTAATAAATTTGTGTTAATTCTAGTAATTAATCACCCACCTGAATTGGTATCTTTATCATTTGTGCTTATCCCTGGCAATTAACATCAACAGAGAGACTTGCTTGAGTTGGTAGCTTTAACACTTGTGCTAAGGCCCCCACCACACTGCCATGGGAAAACAATGACAAGGATGGCCCAATTTACCTCCTGTCTAAACCTGTGATGTTAAGCAAAATGCTGTCATTCACTTACCACCCATCTACCACCCGCTGGTAACAACAGTGGCAGCTATCAATCCCATGCAAGAAAACCCTAATCATAGTAACTAAGCACGAACAGAGGGACTCACCCAAGTTGGTACCTTTAACATTTGTGCTAATCCTAGTAATTAGGCACCAACAGCAAAACTCACCAGAACCTGCACCTAATTAAGCATGGAGTTAGTAGGCAAAGCAACGTCCAAGCTTGGTTACATACTCCTGATGCAGATACTAATCTAGAAATGATAACTTAAAAATGTTGGCTCCTAATCCACCAGTTCCACACTGATATGAACCACTTGTTCAAAAACTATTTTCTTTTACTTGATACAGAACCCGCAGCTAATTATGCACTGAGTTACAAACTAACATTTAATCTAGGGTCACTTAATCCTGATGTAAATACTAATCCAGAACTGATAATCTAGAACCCCTCAGCTCATAATCCACCAGTTCCACATGGATATTGAGGTGTACTACCGCCTCCCTACTGCAGATTTTCTCAAAGAAGATCTAATTTTTGGTTTTAGACTTGACATAGATACTAATCTAGAACTGATAATCTAAAACCCTCAGCTCCTAATCCACCAGCTCCACACTGATATGAACTCTACTGCTTCCTCTTTGCTGCAGATTTTCTCAAAGCAACATCTAATTTTGGTTCTATTCTTGATGTAGATACTAATCTAGAACCAATAATCCAAAACCTAAGCTCCTAATCCACCAGTTCAACATTGATATAAACTCTGCTTCCCCCAACCCCACCTCCCACCACCACTGCAGATTTTCTTCTTCTTCCCTTCCAGAAAACACATAACCTTGCTAATGTGGCTTCCAATAATTCATAGGGCTCCTGAATGCAGCAAGCAAGATGTTATGCAATTGCACAAAGCTCCTCCTGTGTATGCAATTGCTATGCATCTTGTTGCCGAGTCCTTGTTGCATTTCTTGTTGCCAAAATGTAAGGATAGTAGTTTTCTTCTTTCATGCCTCTCTCTCTCTCTTCCCTATTCTTCAACTTCCAAGTTTGTGATGATCTCAACAACTTGTGCCTTATCTTGGTCGAATTGCAGATCCTCTTTTTCAGTCTTGAAATCCCGGAAGAATCGAAGAAACTTACTGCGATTGGCAACCAGAACAGAGATGATCTCAGGTGGTTTGTTGGCATTGGCAACAAACACCTTGAACACATGGAAAGCTTCAATCTGGATGCTCTTGCTTGGATCTCTCAACAGGTTCATGAGGTTGCACATGTTGCCTTTGGAGCTCACATACCGCATCATGACATTGACATTGGATCTGTCCAGCAAGATCTCACCCAGCAGTTTCACCATCTGCCGTCTGGTGATATAATTGGGTGAGGACAAGAGCTTGCCATTGAACTCCGAGAAGAACCAGTCGTAGTTCTTGGTCAGGTAATCCGCCACTGTGGATTTGTGTCGTGTGAGAAGCTCACGGAAGTTGGCGGCAGCATCACATGCAACCTCGAAATTGGGTAGCTCGATGTACTTGAAGAACTTGGACAAATTGGGCGATTCTAGTATGTAGCGAGCTGCACTCTGGTGTCTGATGCATTCTCGCAGCATGGTGCCGTAATGCAGCGCCATCTCTGGAGTGTCGTATCCTGACACCAGCAGGTCCAAGAGGTCTCTGTTGTTGTCCAGATAGTCGGAAGCGATGAGTCGGGATTGCACTTGCTGGCGTTGTAGGTTCGCCACCACTTGGGTTGTGTCCTTGCGAGCTTCTAGGTCCAGCTTAGGAAGCGATTCAATGAGCAAGCGCATGGTGTTGCTGGCGAGCATCTCCTGTGTCAACTGCGCGCAAGCCTCCGGTACCGGCTCCGCTTCGCTGTTGCCATACAACACCACTTTGATCTTACGGATGTTCCGCGCCAGTTCGCTCATCTTCTCCTCTCGTCTCGGGTCCTGCAACGACGTCCCCAGAAGCTCGCGCGTCGAACGCACCAGCTCCGCCGTGCTACTGCCTGTGCTCTTCTTCTTCTTCTCGAACAGTCCCTTCATGATTCCACACCCGAATTCACGTCTTCCCTCACGTCCCCCACACAGATTCCTGGCTTCTCAACCTCGTCGAGAACCTCTTTCGATTTATGTGTGTCTGTGTGTCTGTCTCTCGCGCGCGCTAGCAACTCGCCATCATCTCCATCAATCTTTCAAGCTCCGCTACATCCCTATCCATGTTCTTCTTCTCCGCAGTAAACCTCACCCTACCTTCGCACCTCCGAAACTCCTCCTCAAACATCAGTAGTAGCAGCAGCAACTGAGCTCTACGAATATGTACTTCATCTTCTTCGTCCTAAAAGCTCTGCAAAAATCTCTGCGAATCTGATCTCTTTTCCCTTCCTCTTCCTCCTCCTCCGAGCACCCCCCGCTCGCCGGTCGACGTTAGTATCAAATTTCACACAACTCCTTCTTCAAGGTTTTGAACACACCTACGGAGATGGAAATCCAAACAAGTTGCGCTTTTTGTTTTCTTCCTGTGCAGAGAGAGCGAGAGAGATGAAAGATCACACCACTTGTTACGCATCCGAATCTGCTGCGTTCGCTGGCGCTCTTATTGTTACCTTCTTCGATCGACAATCCGATGCATTCTCCCCCGGCGGCTCTAGAGAACCAGAGACTTCTCCGACGAAGAAGAATCCTTCCAAAAAATGAATGGAAACGTTTTCCGTACCCTAGAAAGTACTACGGCGACTTCTTACCTACTCCCGCTGCCCCAAGTGCGCGCGTCAACACTCCATCATGTCGGAGGAGAGCGAGTCAGGAAACGTCGAGAGTCCAGGAGCGTCTTGCACGAGGGAGCAAGCGGAAGCTTCGGAAACGTCTTCCGTACCCTAGAAAAGTACTACGGCGACTGCTTACCTACTCCCGCTGCCCCAAGTGCGCTCGTCAAACACTCAATCATGTCGGAGGAGAGCGAGTCAGGAAATGTCGAGAGTCCAGGAGCGTCTTGCATGAGGGAGCAAGCGGAAGCTTCGGATGCAGCAGCGGCAGCGGCAGGGTTTTCAGGGCGTTTCTTTTTTCCCGCAGAATAATATTCTTCTTCTTTCTTCTTTCAAGATTTGCGGTAGAGAGAGAGAGAGAGAGAGAGAGAGAGAGAGAG
>Ga0116228_10003984_pt1 | contig 13062 bp, 13 predicted proteins | sample S1TSphfallax_2_FD_89694 | JGI IMG/M metagenome (GOLD analysis project Ga0116228, IMG submission 89694) | Host-associated microbial communities from peat moss isolated from Minnesota, USA - S1T2_Fc - Sphagnum fallax MG | ecosystem: Host-associated > Plants > Peat moss > Unclassified | place... | reverse complement strand
TTGGAAGAATTCCACGATTGCGTTAAATGTGGACAATGGACCCTAAGTACTCATGGATGTCATTATACCACCACCCTCGGTAGTTCCACCACTTTCGATGGCTCTACTACCACTGGCATTTTCGCTTCCATTTACTAAACTAATGCCAAGACTTGCCATTGCACCACTTGGGGCCACAATCTCCTAGTGATAGAAACATACTTGGAAGACTAATGTAGTCGCCATTCCTTAATTTAAATTCATTATCACGCTTAAATTCATGAGTCATCCATAGGCGGCCCTTCCAAATGTTGAAACAAACCCTTCCATGCCATGAAAGGTGTGAACAACTGGGGATTACGCATTTGCTACATATCACATTAATTATCAAACTTTCGGCTGAAATCATTTGGTTCAATGGTGTTACCCACCCCTAAATATTGACAAGGTTGTTTGGTGGCTACATACATCTCTTCCATGTCCCACAATAGTGGTGGGGTGACAAACCTTAAAGAAAAAATTGTCTCAAAACGTAAAGAATTTCCTCCATATGATGATGAAGGTGGTGTGGGTGGTTAGAACCGCACCCCTTGCTTAGTGAAATCACTAGTAACAATGTCCCTATCTCTTGAATCTTGTGTCACCTCTGTGATGAACCCTAAACCCTAACTTGGGTTTCCCCCCTAAAATATAATTATAAAATGATGATACACATGTGATGGTTCAAACTAATTTTACAAGGATCTTGAACTTGTTGTGGCTTAACCAAACCCCCAAAACATAAACTTCATAACATGAACCCATGTATGTTACACTTGTATGGCTAGTGCAACTATACCCACAAAAGCATTTCATAGGGCCAACAAACTAGGGCACATTATGAACACAACAAGGTGGTCTACTAGTCATCAACCCAATCTCACCACAACAATAAGCAATGGGACATCTTGGTGATCAAATCTAGACATATTTGCAATTGTGCCTCCCAATACAACCTAAACCTTAATTAAAACTTAATCAACATGTTTGGGGAAACTGGGAGTCAAGTAGAACCTATTTAATGATCATGATTGGGTGGTAGCCTTGTCCCATGCCTAGCCATGAACCACACCAACCACAACCCCTAGGTTCATTATGACAATAATGGCACATGTGGGAAGGCACATAGCCTTTCACTTGAAGTTTCACACTAAACTGTAAACATTGATTTCCAAAGGGTCAACCTGAGAACATGTGTTCACCCCCAAGTTATAGTTGAATGGCACACACTTTGGTAATCCGCTTACCCCTTAAAAGCATATGACAACCCAACCAACATGTTAACAACCAACAAGCCCAAGCCAACAAACATAAGTGGAGATGCATAATTCATGCAACACAAATCTCCATTTTTGTGATTCCCACACAATAATCACAACAGAAATTCAAATCCTCCACATTTGTTGGTGGCTTCACATTCCACCACTTGTAAGGTGCAACAAATATAACTCACCAACACAATGTTGAATCGCCAAATGTTTAGTATGAAAAAGTTGCCACAAACCACCCTATGCCCTAAAATGAACCTTTAAAAGCACTTGTTTCCAACTAAGCTACAAACTCCCACATTATAAATGTTCCTCACTAGGAATTAACTACCATAGAAAACTTATAATTCTTCTTTTGTATAGGCAAGGAATGAATTTCCAAAAATAAATGAAAATTAATTCCAAAAATGTTAATGGCCTTTGATCTCCAAAACTTCTTGTCTCCAAAATTTTTACCACTTCACATGCGTGAAGATTTGCTTTCCAAAAATTCATGGTGCAGATGGTTTGTAAATCCAACTTCATATGCAAAAGATATGAATTTCTGAAAAAAATCAAAATGAAAATGAATTAAAAATCAATTTTCTGTTCAATCTTAAAGGTCAAATTGTTCAGTGTATGTTCAAAGGCGGGTTGTCCATTAACTAGGCTACCCACACAATCACTAGCCCCTATTCACCCACTACCTACCCCTAACTAGATGGATGATTTTTTCATCCAAAAATTGGATGAAATATCTCAAATGGATGAAAAAATGTTGGCAAGTTTGGATTGGTGCCGAACTTGCGCCCTAGGTTCAAAATTTTTTAAAAAAATGAAAAATAAAAAGGGAAGTCTAGATTGGACCCCCTGACCCTTCTTATCTTAGGCCTCCCCCAAGGCACATGAGCTTCCACTTATACCTGAACTTCGAAGGTTCGAAAGAAACCTCAAGCTCCTAGCGATGGTGGTTGGAGTTCAATTTTCTCCACTTCCACACCCCTTTTCCCTACAAATTGGCACCAACGGCTAGGCAATGGCAGTGGTGGCTTCAAGTGCCATGATCGCTACTATACTTGTAAACAAAATAGAAACAAAGTAAGAAAAAAAAAAATACAAGAAAGAAAGACGTGAGGGGGGCCTTGTGACAACAACAAGGCCTTCCTTGTTTATTGTGATGTTTTTTTTCTTTTTTCAACTCTAAGGTACTCAAGCCCTATTTGGGATTCAATTCCTCATGGAGTTTTACATGAAAAACAAGTACAAAACATTATTTTCACCAAGTAAGCAAACTAAGATTCGTGAACAAACAATGTTTGCACCACAAATAAAACTCTTGCACAAACAACTGTAATAACACAAACAACACACAACTACCTGGCACTTGTTAATAATCAAATCTCATGCATAACACACACACACAACAAAAAACCAATGAAACTCATTGTTAAACAACTCTAGTCTAATTGTAACACAAAAACAACTGACTAGACTCTTGGTGATTCAAAAGATTGATTCATTTGCAACAACATGAAAATCCAAACCTAAAACATAGAATACTAAAACATTTGCATAACAAAGAAAATTACAAAGGAGAAAGTATTATCTGGAATCTCAAATCACATTTGTGGGATTATATCCCATGACAAATATCTCAAACCCCATTCACACGTGAACTGGTTTGAGATTAATTAATTAGTTTAATTAACCTAGTTTATCATTAATTAACTAAGACCTAATTGAACAACTAAACTAACACACATAACAAATCAACCATTCATAATCCTTTAAAGTTTATCATTACCTCCATTCATGCCATTAAGAATATACAAGACCTATTCAAATCTCGATCATTTAACTATAAAATTTCTTATGAGGCGAACATTTTAAAAAATCAATAGCTAGACAACTTGATAATTTCACACCACATGAGCATTTTTCCCTTAATGCAACACCTACCCATTCTAAACAACAGCAAAAACAAAACAAGAAAACCAAGGTGTGAATCTTTAGTTCGAAAATGGAACTTTGTTGTGGAGGTCATGGAATAAAAAAAACTCCATTCAATTTTCCAGCAACATCCACACTACTTGAAAAACTAAGGAAAACAAAAAAAAGCATTACCTAACACATCCCAAAAATCTCACATCACCATAAGCAAGTGCCATCTCTTCATTGCTCCACCACAAATCATGATATACATTGTTGAATGATGAAAGACAAAAATAATGATAATTTTTAACATTTAGATAAAAACATGGTTCTTCTTATTCACAACTTAAACCCTAATTACCATAATCTATTCACATTGAACAAAAGTCCAAGTTACGCCAACACCTACACTAGTCCCTCCACCTGCTTGAATAGGCCTTTAAAAAGTTGATCACAAACAAAAGAAATGTTAAATTTGGACTCAGAGACCCTAATTTAGTCTCAAGATGGGATATTTATAATGTTAATATTTTAAAAGTAGCTAAGGTGAATCAACACCCTCATTTCTCTACTATAATTCCTATTTTTTCAAACTAATCAAGTTGACTAGATGGTTCTTTATGACTACATGACATGTATTTTTTGCTAGAGGCCAAGGGCTTGAATGACAATGGGTAACTTTTGACAAATCAATTTGACTAAAATGACCAATTTGATAATTAGTCAAATTGAACATTGAATCAAATTGGCAAGTGCTCTAGTCAATAAGGCCACATATTACATTCAATTAATGGGATTAACTAAGTAGACTTGGTCAAAATGGCCAATGGCCTAGTCAAAAGGGCCATTACAAATTCCAATACTATTTGGGTATCTTGGGACTACATGTAACATTTTGACTATGTTTGATCAATTTTTTAAAAATTGGAAAATGTAAAAGTTAGTTAAATCATAACTAAATGAATCATGACCAAATTAATTATGGTTTAAAATTATATATATATATGATTTCTCTAACTAGGGTTAAATTGACTATATTTAAATTAATTGTAGTTCAACTACCTATGGAAAAACTAATTACAATCAAAACTAACCATAGCTAATCTAACTATGGTCAATTTAACAATAGTTAATTTAGCCTTAGTAAATTTATCCACGATAATTAATTTAACATAATTAATTTAACCATTACTAGTTGGGCCATTGTCGGTTTTGCCATAATGAATTTAACCATGGTTGGTTTTGCCATAAGTATTTAAACCATAATTATATCGTTCATGTTTATTTTAGCCATAATTAAAATTTTCATAATTGGTTTTACCATAAAATATTTATTCATTACTTAGTTTAGTCATATTAACTTTATTAATGGTTAGTTTAATTTACTCATGGTTAGTGTAACTGTTTTTATTTTAGCCATAATTATTCATTCATATTTATTTCAGCCATAATTAATTTTTACCATAAGTTTTTAGTCGTGGTTGGTTTAGCCATAAAATATTTATTCATTGGTTGGTTCTGCCATATTAAGTTTATTCATGATTAGTTTAGCCATTTCTAATTTAGCCATGGTTGGCTTAGCCATAAAACATTTATCATTGGTTGGTTTAGCATTATTAACTTTACTTATGGTTAATTTAGCCATATTTATTTTATTCATGGTTAATTTTAGCCATTTATGCTTTGGCCATGGTTAGTTTAATGATAAAATATCTATCCAATGGTTAATTTGGCCTATTTAATTTATTCATGGTTAGTTTCACCATATTTATTTTATTCATGGTTTATTTAACCATTTCTAATTTAGTCATGGTTGATTTTGTCATAATTATTTTATCCTCAATTAGTTTAGTCATGGTTATTTTTCCATAATTATTTTTATTTTTTGGTTGGTTTATTATTTTAATAATCATTAATAATGCCATAATTATTTTTTCATAGGTTAAATTAGCCACCTATTTAACTTATATAATGTAAGTATGTGGTTAAATAACCAAAATACAAATAACTTATATGTAGGCATAATTATTTATACATACCCTACCCATGCTCCACCTATTTACTTATATTTTAACTTATAGGTAACCTAGTTATATAGGTTAGGGTGGGCCATTTACCTATGATAAATTATTAGTTGGTTAACTAGTTATTTACCTAAAATAAACTATTGAATGTGTAATTAAATAGTTAAATATTAATTATTAGAAATACATTGTTGATAATATATAATGAATTAGGTCAAATTTGTAAGCATTATATATAATGTGGCTATAATTATTAATTATAGTTAAATAATTAGACATTAATTTTTATTAACTTTTATTTAAACTTAATTAACATACATATTTACCTATTTATTTATTTATTTATTTTATGTGTCTTATATAGTTATTTAGGAGTAATGTTGTGTCAACTAAAATGTTTTAATGTTGTGTGGACATGAAAATGTTTCTCCTTCCCAAAATTTTGTCCCATATCGTTTGTCATCCTTTCCAAATGATGATCAATATAAATAGATGCACCATAAGCATCCAATACATAAAAAATATTTTTAAAATGAAGGACATTTGGGATGAGCCAATTGAAAAGGCTCAACCTTGAAGGCCAAATTCAAAATGAAATACGATTTTCCTATCGGGGTCATCTAGGTGTAGGCTTAATCTAAGTGGTGTACATTTAAGCCTAATAAAAGTCATAGCTTAAGTTGCCCTAACCTACTTTAGGCTTCTTTACCTAGTTGTTAGTTATAGGCTCCTAGACCTAGGCCTAGGAGCTTAGTTTGTAGGTTCCTAGACATAGGGACCTTAGGAATAGGTATCTAATTTTACGCTTAACCTAGGTTGTTTAGGTTATATTGATGTGGCATAGCCTAGTGGCCAATGTTTATATGCCACATGGTATAACCTAATGGCCAATGTTTAAATGCCACGTGGCATAGTTTAGATGGCCAATGTTTGATTGCCACATGGCATAACCTAGGTGACCAATTTTAGATGCCATTGGTTTAACTTGGGTGGCCATTGTTTAAATGCCACATGGCATTTGCCTAGTCCAAATCGTGTTTGACCAATAAAAAAATCATTTGACTATTGTATTGAGTAGTAAAAAATGCCAACCTAAGCTTGGTCAAAAAGTACGTGGCCCATCACAATGGGTAGGTTCAAATGACTTGTCCAAAATGACTAAAAGGTTTTCTTGACACCTATCCAAAATGGGTTTTTTCTACCAAAATTTATAGTAAAAAAAATTAGGAATTATAATAGTGTTTGGCACCTTCACTTTTCTTTTAGTGAGGTTGTTCAGTAATTGTGTTAAGCTCAAGAAATGTTAGATTTAAGCATCTTTCAAACCTCTATTATCTCAAGTTAAATCAATGTTAAAGAAGGGCCTTTTTTTCCAATCCATACCGACCATGTTGCCTAACACTAAATCCTTATTGGTAATTGATGTGGCACTAGGTCATAACTTCTTGTTAGGATGGTGGTAGGCTAATGGTAGGATACCACCAAAAAATAATAATTGTAAATTTCCCATTAAAATGCCAAAATTACATAACATCTCACAAAAAGGTCTTGTAATTCAATGTTTGGTAGCACTCTTCATTGTTCCCTTTGTGAACATCTTGATTACAAAATTCCGTTCAAAGTTATAATGTTCCCAAACATTTCTTATGTTCCTTACAATTTTTACAATGCATGAGCTCTGAAAGCAAAAAACAATAGTGAAAAGGGAGGACAATGAAAGGAAAATGAAGAGGGAGGAAAAGTTGAGAATGCTAAAAAGGGGTGGCCACAAAAGGGAACGTCTAAATATTCTTTTGTACCACTATGTTATCATGACCTTATGTGTGAATCATTAAACTTAGAAATATAAATCTTTTAGAAGAATAATTTAACACTATTATGACGTGTGAATTTACTTTTGTGCTAATTTAACACTAATTTAAACTTTTTTGTTTCTACTAACAATTACATAGATGTTAAGGTCCCTACCACTAGAGGCCTTAAATACAAGTGTAAAGGGTGCCTTAGACTCAAAGACCAAGATTTAGTCTAAGCATGGGATATTTCTAATATTTAGACATAATTTAAATAGGTTTTGAGATTTGTACCATGGTGCTGAACGTTGGTTCACCCAAGATGTTCTTAAATAACCCAATTTTTTCTTGGATATCTTACCATGGTACCAATGTAAGTTTTGATTCACCGAAGGCCTATTGGAAGACAATAAATGTAGGGGTAGCTAGCTTTATCGAAATAAGGCCCCATGGAAAATGGAACTAAGGTGGACTCAATTCTAGTAAAACACATTGCCAAGGACTTTATTAAGCATAAAAAATTGACCTAGTTTTTATTTTTTATTTTTATCCTATGATACCCACTAGGGTAGAGCCCATGAACGATCACTTAAGGTAGGTTTTGTTCGTAATTTTTGTAAGAAGGCCCCATTGTTTTGGTGCCCAATGAATTAGATGGAGCCCTCCTCATGGCACATCTATCACACTGAAAATTGCGAAAATGAATTGGAGTTGAAAAAGTTACAGCCCCCCGAAGTATGGGGGATCATTTTTACAGAAGATTTTGGATTGAACGACTCATTGCCTATTTATGATCCCTTCAAAAAATCTTTAAATAATACTTAATTGCCTATAAAGTCAAAACATGATTTATAGAGCTTAAGATGGAGATCTCAAAGCAATTTAAATCATTCAGTTTGAACAAAAAATGAGAAAGTTATGCATTAATGAAGTAGGAGGAGTCAAAATGAAAAAAAAAGAAAAAAAAAAACATTTTGTAATTGAAACAAAAAGTTCTTTTTTTAAGTTACTCCTTTGGCTTTGCATTTCAAAGATGATTTATAGATCTTGAGACAACCTTCCTATAACATTTTAAATCACTCAGAATGGAAAAGAATTGAGGAAGATTTACAAAAGTGATCGATGATAGGTTAATAATCAATGATGCATCACTCTACCCTATTTGAAAAATGAGAAATGTGCATTTCAAAAAGAGTAATGGGCATTTTTAAAAACATGAAGCACTTTGATTTTTGAAATGTTTGCCTCTTGAGCAAAGGAAAATTTGAGTGTTGTAAAGTGACCCCCAAATACACATAAAATTTGAACTAGGTTTTTAGGGATTCAATTTTTCAACAATGGGGTGACCCTATTGTCACATGGGGATGATAATGGTGAAGAAAAAAAACAAAACACAAAGTAATTTGTTGTATTCAACAACATGTAATGAATAGCCACTCAAACTATAAAGCCTATATCTTGTCCACCTATTTGCATTGCACCTCTTGGAGTCTATCTAATCAATGACTGATGTTTTGTCATAATGTGTGCAACTTCTCAGATGTGCTAAAAAATCATGGCTATTAGGAAAATTAGACAACCATTTTTTCCTATATTGTGTATTAGTGGGTTCCACTTATTTGTTACACAAAACTTGTAACATTTTGAGGTCTACATGTGTATGTATGTCATATATATTATTTGTGTTTGTGAATGTTTATCATATGTAAATTGGCACATGCATGAATCTTTGAAAATGTGTAGGTTGTTTTTTGTTTGTGATTTTCAATCCTTAGTAGGTAGACCAACAATGATAGAACATTTAAGCCTTCATGGCAAGTTGGATCCAAGGGGAGGGCTCTGTTGTTTCTAGTGTCCCAACAAAACTTGAACCCCTCTTCTTGGTGCATTTGACACATTAACAATTGTTGAAAATGGATTAGAAATTAGAAAGTTACAGCCCCCCAAAGTAAAGGGGGTCAAGAACATAGAAAAAACAAACCATCAAACGCTACAAAGGCCACTTATTAAGCACCCAAAAAATTCCTTCTATGTTGTTATATTGCTATTAGAGTTTAAAGATGATTTGTAAAACTTTAAGTGGTGTTCCAATAACTCTTTAAATCATTTAAAATGAATATGAAATAGTAAAGTTATGAGGTTTGAAAGTAGGAGGGGTTCAAAGAGAAGGAAAAAAAAATGCATTTTGTAAGTTGCAAAGCTTATTTTTTCATTAATCCTTTTCATTTGCCCTTCAAAGATTATTTTTGGAGCTTGAGGTAATGCTCCCATAACACTTTAAATCACTCAAAGTGAAACACATATGGTGAAGATATAAATAAATGTTTAGTCATAGGCAAATGATCAGTGATGGGCCAATCTACCCTATGCTTATGATTCTTTGCAGTTTTTTTCATAGTGATATCAACTAATTATGTTCATTATGATGTTAATGCATCAACTACAAAGCACATGGTAATGGGTTGTTGGTGAGTTCTTCTATGTAAAACTATCATACTTTTCATAAATAATAATGATTTGGTGTAGGATATGAGATATCAAAGCAAATGCAAGTAAATAATAGGAGCTCTTAATTTAAAACAGATGTAAGAACCTTCATGTAATCAACAACTCTGTGAAATACATGTGGGGAATTGAAGGTTGTCAAGAATTTCGTTCCATATTGAATTGGAATAACACCACAATTTTGAAGGTTTGAAAATACAAGGGTTGATCCTCTATGACATCACATCAACCTAGCAAATACCAACACAATTGGTTTGGTCTACAATCTTAATAATATGCTACTGCCACGAGGTTTTGGATTTCTTCATGTATGACTTCTAGAAATTTGATATTTTGATGCAACACTAAAGTTGTGATGTCAACAAAATTTAAGAACAACAACATTAGAACAACAATTTTGAAAGAAGTTACATCAATTATATTATAAAATTGAAATAAGTTACAAAGGATGACCACTAGTTTGCAATGAACTCAAAATAATCTCCAAACTTCATATGACCTTCTAGAACTTAGAAATCAACAAATATGTTCCAAATTATTTGTTTCGACAAGTTCCCTTTTAAAGTGCATACTAGCGATGCAATTTAAAACAAAAAAATTAGACTAGATGACAAGTAGACTACATATGGCAAAATACCTACTTTAAAGGTCGGTTAAATAGTGAAAGTGCACAACCAACTCCTAGATACATTTGCTACAATTACAATTCTTGGAAAGAATACATGAATCAAAATCCATGAGCAGGACATTATGGGAATGTTCCTAGGGTGTAAAAAATTTGGTGCCCACAAAATTAGAGGACAAACACAAATTTACCAAGTGCCAAAGATTGACTCAACCTCTATGAATCTACAGAGGTAGGTGCTATACTACATCTTAAATGGCATGTTATTCATTGCTAGTTTGGTGATTTTCTCATGGGCTGAATAACAAGAATGTTGCATTTTCTACACGTGCTAAAGGTAGTATTTAAAAATACCACTACTGCTCAATCCCTTTAGTGTTTGATGCATTCTTACCTCACAATTCCACATTTCACCAACTCTAAAAAGACCACTAAACTTCAACTTATGGGTGAAAGCACATTATAGTGACCCCTTTTGGGGTGTCACATTGTACTACTTTATGGGAGTGTGCATGTTTGAGTGTATCCCATTTCAAACTTTTGAAAGATTTTCAAAATATTTTTGCATATTATGTTAGAATATAACATAGGCAAGAAATTAGAAAAGAAAATATTTCATTTCATTTTATAAAGTGAAAGATTGGAGCATATTTGTGGAAACAAATGTAATGTACTCGTGTATTCAAAAACACAGATATATTCCAAAAAAAAATTTAAATGTTTTTAATCTTTATGAAAGTTGAAGGTATATATATTGAACCATGTCATTTCACATAATATGAATCATGTTTGGATACCATGACACTAATTTGTAATTTTTCATCTCAAAAAATGAGTTTTCTCAACAAAGATGTGATAAATGTGTGGTAAATTGAAATTTTGACAACAAATCACATCCACATAAAAGATGACAAGCATAGTTAGATGGGCCATTTTTTTATTTCATGAAAATTGATTATTTTGATGACTAATGAAGCCTTAAAGTTAGTGCAATCAAAATGAAATTTTGGCCTTATTATACTAATGTATATTATAAATATATTCATGGAAGTTTCAATATAGAAAATGAATATTTATTATTATTTGAAAAATAACACTACATAACATTAGTTTTGTAAATATAATTGTTATAGCACCTAAAAACCAAATTTGATACCCATAATTAAATTTACCATGTTTTTGGAACAATTATATTGTATGTATTATAATACTAGACCCAAAAGTGCCCCAAAGCAGGTCATCATAATCTGCTTTCACCCTTGTGTCATTAAAGGGGGTCAAGGTTCAATTATCTTTGTACAATAATTGATTAATTTGAAATCTTTGCATGGTTGCATATGATTTAATGCATTATAGAATAATCAATGATTCAAAGGTCCCATTTTGTCAACCTCCTTGTTTTTTATCAATCTCAAGCAGCCCAATAAAGTTGATAAACATTTTCTTCATAACCTTTGTCCACAACTTGTGCCCCTCCAATCATTTCCTCATAATGTTTCATCATGTCATCATCTTCTCATTTAAATCATGTTGTGGATCCAAACCACTCATTAAGTGTGTGTTGATGTAACATAACAATCAACTTAGTTAGAGTGGTTACCATAGTTGGGTGCATTAGTCATTTGTGATAGTGGCCAACAAACAATGGGCTTGAACATTTGTTACAGTGGCATTTGATGGGATTGTAATGAGTTCATTATTGTTTCAACTCATTTTCTTTGAGAAGGTTGTGATTGTATATTGAAAGCACAAATGAGGATAATGTTGATAGGCTGCAACATGAATATAAGCTTATTGAACCCTAACTTAAAGCAAATTTTGAAAGTATAGTGTGAAGGTGCTACTTCATTTGCAACATGCAAACAACCTAAAGCACAAATTGAATATAGGATCCCAGCAATTGAATATGAAAATGGAAAATGAATATGGGGGAGCATTGTGGGATAATTACCAACGTGAAGATGTACCAAAGTTGGATGAATACTTAAGGAAACACTCAAGGGAATTTCAACATTAGGAAAATTCTCATCTAAAGAAAGTACATGTCTCCTTTTACATTTTTCCTTCTCTATTTGTAAATGCTTAAAATTGTGTTTGCAAAACACCTTGATAGGTGTTTTTTTTTTTGGACTATAGGTCTTTTCACGTTGTTCTGATCAAAGTTTGTCCTTAAACATGGAGCACACAAGGAAGCTGAAGGAGGGCACCATAAGTGTGCACATGTTGCTAAGTATTGTACAATGATGTGATTCACAACGATACATAAGGATGTTAGGTTTGTTGCAAGATTGCTTTGCTTGAGTTGTCCTAAATAAGCTCACATTGAGTTATTCTTCGATAGTTGTGTAAACAAAAAAGGTGTTTGGAAAAAACTTTGGGATTCTCGAAGTGATGGATTTCAAGAGTCCTAGAAAGGGTTATTTTTTCTCCATTTCTTTGCAACTCTAAAAGTCAATCTTTGGGACTCATTTGTGGGCTAGTGAATGTAGTTTTTGTAGTTAATGTATGTGTAGTTTACTTGATTATTGATGTTTTTGGAAGAAAGGGGAGTGAAGCAAAGCCTAACCAAACTTGATGGAGGAAACAAAAGTGAAGTTGTACATGTTTTGACATGTGTGTAGAAATGGAGGCATGGGCATTTGAGCAACACCTTGGTGAAAGGGTTTCCATTCATATAGGTTGTCCACATCAAGTGCACAATATGAAGGTGGGTTTTGGTCAAAATTGCAACTTTGAAGTTTTTTGGAGATTCTCATCGGTAAATCCTTATTGGGAAGCCCGATCAATATTTTCTCACAATGGATGTTTACATGATGCAATCTTTTATTAAAGTGGCTCTCAACTTCATGTATATTAAAAACGTGCAAAAGTGAATGTAATTGACAAATGAATTTTGTCTACCATCAATGGATCATTGG
>Ga0116228_10003983_pt1 | contig 13063 bp, 9 predicted proteins | sample S1TSphfallax_2_FD_89694 | JGI IMG/M metagenome (GOLD analysis project Ga0116228, IMG submission 89694) | Host-associated microbial communities from peat moss isolated from Minnesota, USA - S1T2_Fc - Sphagnum fallax MG | ecosystem: Host-associated > Plants > Peat moss > Unclassified | place: USA... | reverse complement strand
TTTTCACATATTTAACACATAAAGATTATTGAAAGTTGGTTCCAAACATTTTGACACTAGTTTATTAGGGCACACTTATTTTAATGTTAATCAAACATGGAGCAACAAATATTTTGTTGGGATTTCATTTTTGTTTCATTTTTTGAAACATATATGGAGTAAGCTGAATCTATTTTTTTGTTTTTTGAACAAGAGCGAAGACAACTCCCAATTCATTAGAGATATGAATTTAACTTTTTCTTTATCTCATTCAAATTAAGTTTTTAAATTTGTAAAAAAATTGATTTTTTTCCCATCATCAACTAGTTATCAAAACCATGTATTTTCTTTCATTTAGGTTTTTTCCTTCTTAATCTTTAATATTTATAGGGTAATTGTTAATTATGCAAAAAATTTATTCCCAAACTTATGGTTTTTTTTTTTCCATGACTAGTTAGGGCAAAAGATTTTTTTTAACACATAGCAATTTGCAATACATTGGTGTGAAATTTTAGGGTCCTTTTTCTCAATGTGCAATTGGTTTAGAACATTAGTTGGATAGGTTCATGATGAAGGTTTTTCAATTACAAATTGATTGGGCTTACAACTTGCAACTTTAATTTAGGGGTTGGATCTCGATTAGGGAAGGTTTCAAAAAGACAATACTGCCCTTTTTTTAAATTGAAAATTAGGGTTTCATTTTTATTTATAACTTGTTGAAATAACTAGCATTCAATCTTGGGTAATGTCAAATTTGTTAGGTTTTAAATTGTCCCAATCAAGGGGTATGAACACATGGTAAATGATGGGTTAAGTTGTATGTGAAGGTATTGTTGTCCATTTGCATTAAAAAGATGTTGTGGGTTAGTATATTATAACTCAAAAAACATTACTAACATAAAATAGGGTGAAACTTATTCTTGCACATGTAGTAAATTTTTTTATATATATTATGCGGTGAATTTCAATGTTTTAATCCATTCAAGTTTAATGCATGGCATGATCACCTTTCTCCAATGTTAACTTGGTGTGGAAAAATGAAATTAAGCATGGGGCCAAAACAAGGTGGCAATTGAAGTTGCATATATTTTCCATGGAAGAGTATCAAAATTCTTGGAAGGTGAACAAGGGTCCATATGCAAACCTTAGTTGAGTGGATCAAGCACAAAAATTTTGCCTTGCAAGAAAAGGTCAAAAAACCAATAATAAAAAATCACCTTGATCATACTTGGTATATATGACAATTTATACCAAAGTTTATTTTTCCATTTTCACCAATTTGGGGTTTACATAAGGTTCCTGACGCACCCCCAAGTTCCTTGTTAGACCCAAAAAAGGGTCCAACTATATTAAAGAGCGGAAGTAGTTGGAACTTGGTGCCGCTCCCAGCTTTTAGCACTAAAGGGGGGTGAGACGAGCGTGGTGAAAGCTCCGGGATTAGACTAGGAAGAGGGACAACTTATTTAGTTACTCGGTCCTGCATCAAAGTCAACTACGAGTTGATTAGTTCACATTTGGAATCACTTTTGGTGTTAGGACAAACCACGGGCAACACGAATTCACTTGATTCACCATGGCTCGGACTTGGGGAAACAACCACTTTCCCCCATATAATATTCTGTATGTTGCTCTGTCACACCCGCATTCGAATGACTTTTAATCTCGGGACTCCCAAGGAGGAGTCCTGAAATTGTCCCGGATTAGACTCCCGGGACTTTGGGAGCTCATAACTCCCAGTTCAGACCTCTGATTGGAATGAGGTCTGAAGAAAACTTGTAGTTCTCCTCAAGAGCTTTCCAACGGTGTGTTGCACTACACCTGCACGCACCAAGGTTGGGTCGATTCCCAACTTTTAGTGGTCAAGAGTCAAATTGCCAGTTTGACTCCCAACCCTTCTTTCGACCATAACTTGTGCTGCAGATGTCCGAATGGCTCATGCGAGGCCATTTTCAACATCTACACTTCAAGACCTTTTCAACATTATAAAGAACACCTTACTTTGCATTTAATCTTTTGTTTCTCCTTTGCAGCTGCAAACATTTGAGTATATTCTTTATTTGCATAATTTTTCATTTCAAGGTAATATATAGGTCGGGGTGAATGCACTTTGTACCCAATCATTTATTTCGAATTATCCATGGAGAACTAGGAAATGGGGTTAGGCCACCTAGATTAAGTAACCTACAATAGGCAGCCTACCTTACTTAACATAGGTCGTTTAGGTTAAAAACACAAGTTAGATAGGACCTAGGTGGCATAACTTACACACTTTAACGAATATTAACCACATAATATATTTAATTTAAATTAGGGTAAATAATTCACAAAAGTAAAGATTTGAACTTCACATTTTCATTTTATCACTACACCAATTTTTTTGTATGTAACATAAAGTGTAACCATGTTTTAATAAATATCTTTCCTAACTTACCTAAATGATCTATTCAACTTACCATAGGTATACCCATCATATGTAAACACCTACTTAGGGGTTACCTAGGTTACATAAGGGTTTACCTAAAGGGGTTTACTTAAATTACATAGGGACTTACTTAAGGGTTGTTTAAGCTACCTAAAGATTGCTTAAGTTATTTAAAGGCTAACTTAAAAAATTATTTAACTTACATTTCCATGTGTGATATCTATGATGCTAGCCATTCACGATTGGGGTACCAAAAATGAATGTTTAAGTTTTTTAAGGATTACAAAAGACAACTTTGGATTTTTGTTTATCTTACATTATTATAGTTGTAGTGGATTGTTGTGTGCCAATAGACAAAATGATGTTTTGTTAAATTAATATAAATATTTAAAAATAATTTGGATATTATGTAAATGTCGATTTGAGTTGTGTAAACTAACTATTTCAAATGTTTAAATTGTGTTTATTTAAAAAAGGAATCGAAAGGAATGCATAAAGTCATACAATTGATTTCAATTTTTTTGTATAACAAAAACATGCCCCCTTCTATGAAAGTACGTGTTAATTGGACGAACTCAATGAAAAATCAAATCATACAAAAATATCAAAGTTTTGAAAGTTTGAAAGAAAGGACTTCAAGGCAAAAGACTCATGTTTTTAACCATTTGACAAAACAATTATGTTCAATGGGTTCAAAATGTCTAACCTTAGGTGCATGTCACATGTGTAGGAAATAATCTTGCCAAAAAACATATTTTGTTATCCATTGAAATTAATTTTGGGATTTTTTAAATATTTTGCGTTTCTATTTATAAACCAAATTGTGTACGAATATTTTGGTGTACAAAGTTGACTAGTCCAATTTAAGATAACTCATGTGATAATGGTGAGTTTTCACATTTGATTATAGTCACAACACCTTGTTACCACACAACATGCCATGTCATCATAATGGGAGAGCAAATCATTGTTAGTCACAAAAGTCAATAGTATTTTAAACTAATTAATAAATAAGTTTTCATAAAAATCAATATCATGAATTTTATGTTGACTATAGTTGTAGCATCTTATTGTCACATGGCATGTCATGTCATCACCATGGGATAATGAGTTGTTGTAAATTGTAAAAGTTAATGGTATTTTCAACTAACTAATTTCATATCATAAATTTTATAAAAAAAAAACCCAACAAATTGTCATATTGACTATAGTTGCAAAACCATGGTGCCACATGGTATCATGATGTCCTTTGCCACTACTTAATGATTTATGTGACTGTGTACTTATATATGTAATTGAAAAAAAATTGTCATTTGGGGGCCCAATTGAAATTGACACAATGTGTTGTAATGAATTATAAACCATTATAATTAACATATGGAGAATGGGTAAAACATGTCAACAAAATGGAAACCAAGGTGTTTGGCTTGTAAAACAACCATTATATTTAGCAAAGAGATAAACAATAGCCATCAATTTTTGGCCTTTGCAAAAAAAAGCTAATAAACCCACAAAACACCTTAAACATCAAAACAATATTGATGTTGTGTTACTTTCCATTACTCAATGCATTCCACATATAACAAATTTTGCGATATGTAGAAGCATCGTGCAAACATACTCACAAAGGGCAGATGGGTAATGAACCTATTGTAGAGCTTTCAACTTCATAAAAGCCAAGGTAAAGAAGCATCTCTCATCTTCCGAGTCAGAAGCTAGAGAGTAATAGCTGAGACGTTGTCACAAGGTGTCACATTCTAGTTAAAGGATTAGGGAAACAAAAGGAAGCACCATAAATGCTACTATATTTGACTTCATTGTGAGCTTGAAAAGGCCTTGCCAGCAATCAAGGTCATTGGCAATCAGCCGCTCAAAACCATTTGTTTCTTGACCCACTGGCTTTTCTTCATATCAAAATGTAACTTTGATGTATTAAAATGTGACTAGAGCCAATGGTAGGAACACATAATCCCAAGAACATCCATGACAACATGCACTGAAAACCCAGTTTCCAGCTTTCGAATCAAAGCCTCTCCAACCCCTGCCATAACAAACAAGATTCATGGATATGCATCAAGGTGAAAATTCAGAAACTGGGAAAAGGAAAAGAGAAATAAAATCACAAACAAGGAAAAAAAAAAATCCAAAACTGGAAAAAGAAATATAAATTCAGAAACTGGAACTAGAAAAAACAAAATCAGAAATTGGAAAAATAAATTCCAGCAACTAGAAATAGAAACACAACCCAGAAACTTAAAAGAAAAGAAAACAAAAAAACAGAAACTGGAAAAAGAAACACAGAAAGGGAAACTAAGAAAAGAAAAGAAAAGAAAAACATCCAGAAACTGGAAAAAGAAACACAAAACCAGAAACTGAAATAAGAAAAAAAAATGGAGAAATTGGAAACAGAAATACAAAACCAGAAACTGAGAAACATTGTCTACAGACTCCAGCAAACATGAAAATCAAAGCAAAATTGGCAAGTGGCTTACCAGTCATGAATCTAGAAAGATTTGTGATATCATGGGTACTATATAAGGATTCTTTAAAAAAAAAAAGCCAATTTGATAGACAACCATTTTCCCACAAAAAGAAACTTTTTCATAACCAACCACAAAAAAAAACACCAAAAAAAAAAAAAACTCGAGAAATAGAAAAAGGTATATAGAATAAGCATACCTGTAAATTTACAATAATAATAAAAAGGCCAGATTCCTTATACCATCAAACTTGCATCAAACCAACATTCTATTAAACATTTATCATGCTTCACAATGTATCAACTTCAATCAAATAGGCAAAACCAACACAAATTTAGGAGGGGAAAAAAAAAGAAAAAAGAAAAAAACCCTTACATACCTATCATATGTAATAAATGAAAATAACAATAATTATTGAAATATCCCTTCACGTTACAAATCAGAGTGTCTTCAATCAACATAAATAAACCACAATAATTTCCCCATTCCAATGTGTTTTTTTTAAATCAAAAAATTCAAAAACACAAAATATAAAGTGCAAAAAATACAAAAAAGACAAAAATAAAATCTTTCATACCTTCTATTACTGTTTTTTTAAACCCAAATTTGTCAAGTAGGTGGACTGGTGACCATTTCCAACATTAATGAGCCAAATCTCACTAGATGTCAGGCATGAAAACAGAACTTTTTTCAAAATCTTACTTCCATGACCTCAACATCTAGATGTGGCAACCTTCAGTTTTTTTTCCTCACAATGAGGCAACAACTTGGGCCCATTTTCTCCCAAAAACAATCCTTTGTACCTTACCTTCAGCAGCTGCAAAAGGTGAAGGCCACTGGTTATATCTGCAGAGTGTCAAGTGTCATTTATGTCATGGAAGTCAGTAGAATATCCATAATACTACAGGAAACAACCGACAACCGACAATCAACATCTCTTGGACTAATTCCAAGTTAAGTTGGGACAACCCATCTGATGTTTGCTCCAAATTTGAACCATATGTGCTGCCCTCCATTGCAAGAGGGATGAACTACACAACTGATGCAAGCATTGAAAGATACAGCCCTACCATAGAACTATAATCTTCACATGGAAGGCAGAAACTTACAGCTTTCAGATGCCATGTTATGAGATACTCACCAGAAATACAGGTAATCCACTTTCAGATTATGATCTGTCTTTCTGTGAACAGCCCAAGTACTAGCAAACCAGCACCCATCATGTAAAGATGTAAACAATTGAGAACAGAGTTGTTCACACACAGATCAACATCAAAGTCACCCACCAATAAAATGAGATTTATGACATTTTACTCTAGACCGAAAGTCTGCTTCTATCAGCATCTTGACTGAAACTTACCTTCTATTGGCAACGCACTTGAAACACATGAGTTATCCCTAGTGTATATCCCCTAAAGCTGTAGATGAGATTGTACATCCAACAATGGACATACTTATTTAAGTAGAACTTGAGCATTGTCAAATAAGCTAATATTCCAATCCAGCTTGCAAAGAAAACGAGATGATAATGCATATCCCACCACATCAATCACCATGTCAGCTTGTCTATCCAGGTTCCTTGTAGCAGCAAGCCACAAACTGAGGATAAATCATAGAATCAAAAATAACATGTACACAAGATACACCAAGAAGCACACACTTTGTCCACAAAAGAATTTACTTCTACCATTCATTCACTAAACTAGGAAGGGTGTGCAGTCATTGATGGGAAACTAGGGATGCATACAGGAGTTGGGTCTCGTTTACCACTTATGACACAAAAATGACCCGCAGAAAGTGCGTTCACTTCACTCGTGAACTTGTATGGAGGGTGGATAATAAAAAATTGCAATCTTAATCACAAAGAAACACATCCTCCAGAAAGAGATGGCAACAAACTGCTGAATCGCATGGAACACATCCTTTGGAATTCAGGATGGCAACCAATTGAAGCTTGATCCATGAAATAGCAAGAAATGCAAATTCAGATGTGTACAAAGAAGATAACCTTTTCTTGAGGAGAGAGAGCCACAGGAAAACAACACGAAGGCAGGTGGCCAGCTGCAGAATGACCTTTTGATTTGTACATATACAATTTCACACAGGCAAGCCCACCAGAAGAGGATAAAGTGGGATGCATAGCTCTTGGCCTCCACACACATGCTCGGAAAAAAGAATGCAATCAAATGGTAATGAGGACTGCTTCACATTGTGGCAACGAGCTTAGAGCCAGCTTTCTTTGGTGAAAACATAAGGGAAGAGCTGGGCTCAAGCATGGAGCCACTTACAGTTGATGAGCTTGTCGGTTTAAATTCATAAGGCCCTTGCTTCACACCCCATACCTGTCCCAGACATTTCCACCAGCTCAAATAACGCCCAGACTCCTTATCTCTCATTCATAGCATCAAACAATGTGCTTGTTAGCTTTTCTTCAATAAACTGCTCATCCTCTGGTGCCTTACAGTGAACACTGTAACTAAAAGAAAAAAAGCTCACTTATCATTTTTGACCTTTATGGGGACAGCTCTCTAGAGGTGTGTTAAATCAAGCAAGGATGAAAAAGCTCACCCTTACAAGCTTCTTACACCCAAAAAAACAATGCCACACATCGGTAGAATTGATAGATGAACACATAAGCTAGTCTTGTACGTTTGACACCAAGCATGCATGATTCTCAAGAAAAATGGCATAGTATAACTTGTGAACCAGAAATCCTACCCATTCATCATCTGAATACACACTTAATGTATACTATATGTGTGTTGGCAGCTTATGGCCATCAGTTCTTATGAGGCAGAGACACCAAAATATGAGGCGCATGTAAATATACTCACCTGATTACCACTGTCATCATATGCTCGATCCCAGCAGTGGATTTCCCCATTTCTAAAGAGTGTGAGCTCTGATGTGCAGCTTGAAGCACCATTCTGCAGGCAACAGAAATCAAAATCAAAATCCTTAACCATTCACAAAGACAACATGCTCTCATTCATGAACCAGTATCGTACCCAACAGTTGCACAAGCATAGGATTCAAGCTCAAGCAAGTTTTGTCCACCACCAGAATAACATATATGTAGGGCTTATACACCATACCCAAGAATTTGGAAATCCTCCAGGTGGTGTGGAGCCCTCATACAAGCAGCGTTGGCCTCTTTCACAGTGGGATAAATAGACAGTTGTGAGATGTTCTGCCATGTCCTGCAGTCCCAGTCAGCCTGTAAGCCAGACCTCTAACAAGTAGCCATCCAGTTTCAGGAGAAAATGCATCAAATTCCACATGATCAATCCAATGGTAAAAAATGGGCAGCAAATCTGTTGCTCAGAAAAGGCTTGTGATGGTCACACTGAGGTATGTTGGGCTGTTTACTACTTTCATGCCATCTTGCTTACTATGCACATAAGCATCGTGAGAGTCATATTAGTTCTTGTTTGTTGCCTCCATAGTTTGAATGCAAGCAAATTGCAAGCAGACTCCTTGCAAGTTGTGAGGTGGGTTTACACAGGGCTTACCCCCAATATCTCCTCAGGCTGTGGCCGCTGGTTTCTGGGGCGGTCACAAAAATTCCTGTACTCTTCAATGTCTCTCACTGCATAAGATCCCACCTGGAAGTACCCAATTGTAAGAAGTCAGCATTTTATGTCACAACTCATGATTTCATCCTGCCAGGAGTTTCTTCAAAGGGACAACCACTTCCAGAAGAGATGAACAGATTTTCAGTATCAAATTGCTAGGTTTTCTTAAACTTTTATTCAAATCCATTTCCTAGTCAAAAAAAAGCTTACCTCCACATCACATTTCATGTCTTTTGGGCAGGGTTTCACCATGTAGAACCTCTGCACAAGGACACCAGACTAGAATTACTTTGGGCTTCTCAAAAGAACACATGAACAGAACTTTCTAAGCAAGCAGCCTGTGATCAAATCATAGCAGAACACACTTACAAAAGAAAACTGGGCTCTCACTTCAGAAAGGAGACAAGCCTCATACCTGCCGGTATGGTCTCTCGGGTGTTCGCCAAAAAGCCTGGTCAATTTCCAACCCAGTTGCCTCACTGTGAAAAGAAGTTCTAGAGGGGAGAAAAAAACCCAACTAGGATAAAAAAATCCTACTTTACATAACAACAATTTCTACAGTATCTCCTTTAAGAAATGGAATATCTTAAAGAGATATTCATATCTCTTCATTAAAGAGATATGATGAAGCTGCCAAAACAGTTTTAACATGGTGAGCAAGCAATAATGTACCTGCTCAAAGTACAAAACTCTAGCTCCATCCGCACGCACTGTGGCAGGACATGTAAGCAGCCTGCTCTCACCAAAAGTACAATGAAATTACAAACTTGTTGACTTCACCCCAAAAAACCCACGACAGGATTCAAATTTAAATTAGTCCTTTTCAACAAAGATCAGGCATTTGTGGCATCCTCACAAACAATCAGTCATGAGTGAACCCAATGATCCAATCTTTCAGCCCTTGGACCACTGAAAGACATGTGGGTTATGTGACCGAGTGTTTCCACAAGGGATGCAGAAGCAATGACTCTTATATACCTAAGATTGAAGTATGTCATTGGATCTCGAGATGCTTGCTCCGTAGAATACTGAGACACACAAGGAAAGGGGAGAAGCAGTTAGCTACAACTACTGAATCACTCACTCACTCACTCACTCAAAGAAACTGCATCAACAAGCGCTGTACATTTTCATCTGAGATTGATATCCATCCTGTACATAAAGAAGCATCGAAACCCTTTGTTTGTCCTGCTGTTGTGCACAATCTTGTTTTTCGTTTTAGCTTCAACATAAGAGCAATTGTGCAGCAACAAAACAGGGTTCTGAAAGTTGCAGAAACCCACATGACATGAAACTCAAAAATTACTGTGTATCCAAGAAGATCTGGAAATCCAAAAGATGACATTCAGTTTCAAAACCTACCTTCTCGCCGGTGAGACACTGCGCCACCATGCGAGCATGGTCCCGGCGTGTGGTGGTCTTGGTCAGCTTGCGGAGAAGAAAAGCACCTCCTACCAGACACGCTGCCTTGATAACAAGACCTTTAACCATGCCACCCCCATTGTTGCCGCCGCCATTGTTGTTGTTGCTGCTATTGTTGTGGCTTTGAGCTCCATCACTTCCATCCAAGCTAACCGGGCTGCTAATGCTATTGCTGGAGAAACTCTTGGCAGGCATTGTGCCTGTCTCATCAACAACCCCAGCCATTTTCTTCACATCTGCAAACCAACCTCCTCCTATTCTTCTTCTTGTCCTCACAAAGAGACCTCTTCTCCTTGTTCTTGTTCTTCTGCTTGCTCTCCTCCTCCTCCTTCCCCTTCTGCTGCTGCTTCTTCTTTGCACCAACAAGGACAACACTGGGCTTCTTCAAGGAATCCCAGGAAGAGAGAGGAAAAAGAAGACCTATTTCTCACGGATTTTCCGAAATGAGATATAGCAACACAAAATCTGGGTGTTGTTTCTGGTGCTGCAAAGTGCAAGCACCTCAATCAATTCTTCGCTACAACAACTGCGGAATGCAACGGCATCGAGCAATTGGTAAAGATTCACAAACCCTAAAAACAAAAACCAAGAAGACGCTGTTGAACATTTGCAAAATCCACCGAAACCAAAAATGCAACCAAAAAATTCACTCACTCACTCTCTGTGATCAAAGTCTTCAGTTTCTTATTTATTCTCACTGGACACAACAACACCCACCCTCCCTCCTCTCTTGCAACTACAAACCCATCACACTCAATGCTCCAACTACATACCCATCACACCCAATGCTCCAAATTCCTTTCTAACTACAACTACAGCAACCCAACACCATAACTTTTTCGAAGATTTTTGTACCCCAAAAATTCTGCTACAAACTGCTGCCATGATGATGATGACGATGATGATGTAGCAACCATTTGGATTCTTGTAAATCAATTTGTACACATTTTGCGGAATCCCATAGCCCCAGAAACAACATCCCCAAAAAACCAAATTTCATTCCGGAATTTCAATCCTAACTTTCAACCACTTGGGAATTCCGAAACTAAGTTTTTCATATTGATACCCAAAGGAAAAAAGATATGTATATATATAGAGAGAGAAACCCTCCAATTAAATGCTGCAACCCTGTCTTTCTGGCTGTTCACTTTGTGATCTGCAATTTTCTGCAATTTCAAGTAGAGAGAGAGTTCAGGGAGGAGGAGAGAAGAAACATGAAAAGGAAAATTACCAATAATCACTAATTTCCTTCCAGAATCTCAACACCCAAAAAACAAACTCCTTTAAATTGTGAAACCCATTTTTTTGTTTTGTTTTTGTGGCTATTAAATTGTGATCTGGATTTTCTAGGATTTCAAGTGGAGAAAAGAGAGAGAGAGAGAGAGAGAGAGAAGAAGGCTGAAAAAGCTGGAAATACAATTTTGTGATGTTTAGTTCTATGAATGATCACTTTTTTGCTGCTGCTCCTGCTGCTGCTTTCTGTTGATAAGAAGGGCTTTCTGTCTGCTTAGTGGATTGGGTGTGGGATTTTGAGATCTTGGGGGATAAGACTTGGTGACCTTACACGTGGTAAGATATGAAAAGTTGATGAAAATGGTGCAGAATCTGAAAGTGTCTGGACTCTGGCATATAATGTTCAAGGAAGAATGAATGGATGCACAAAACACTTGCTGATGTTGCTGAAAGGGGATGATAATTCGGAGAGCAGATAACTTGGTTATCTGTAAAGTCAAGCAAACACGGTGTCACAAGCACGTGTTCGCCCAATTCACAGGATGTGATCGAGATTCCAGAATGAAGAGAAAAACAAGCGGACCCAACGGGCCACCAAACCCAAAATCCCCTCTCGACTCCACTCAACGTGAATTCAGTTCATGCCAAGTTTCCTGCTTGTGTGCTGAAAGCCCAAAACCAAGGCGGGGCTCCTTGTTCTTTCCTTTCTCATATCACATAAGCTCCTTGCCATGCGAAGCTCCTTGTTTTTTCTTCCCCTTCTTGCATATGCTTGTTCTTGTTATTTCTTCGTCTCATTGTTCTCTTCTTCCTTGATTTGTTGATGCTAGCTGCAAAGGAGGAGGAGTTTGCACTCAATTTAGAGTTTGCATGTTGGGCAGTGAAGCAACATTCTATTGGAGACCAACGCAAGCTTGAAAGAGCTTTTGTTGGAGATAGGCAGTGCATTAAGGAGTTTGCATGAAAGTGAGGAGGTTTGATCTTTGCAATGCCCCATTTTTGCAAGTTTTTTTTGTTTTTTTTGTTTTTTTTCAAAAGTGAGGTTTACTTCTAGTTTAAGAGATATGGTTCTAATAGGTTAAGGTATGCAAAAGGAAATAAGAAGTCTTTGATTGTTTTGCTAAAGAACTTCAATTTTGACAAGTCATTCTAATTTTTTTGGATCATTTTCATTCGTTATCACAAGGTTTGTGAATTTCTTCGAACTCTAATCAATATCCTTAGAGAATTCTTGAAGCAATGTGATCAAAAGCCTCCAATGTTGAAAACATTCATCCATTTGGATGCACTAGATTGTGTTAAGTATGCAAATGTCTACATGGTGGAGATTGGTACGTAAGCATGCAATGATATAGTTGCAATAACAAATTAACAATAATTTATTATAGATTAGGAAGTTGTTAGCATATTGCTTTACAAATTTGAAACTGGATCTTGGCATGTATGCACATGAACTTGAACAATGGTATGTGGAATTGTGTGTATATATATATATATATATCCTTCTTCATTGAAGGTGGATAAATATTTTTTAATATAAAATTTTGTGTGTAGTAGAAATTTTTTCATAGAGTATTATAGCAAGTTTTTGATTCATTGTTTGATTAAGTGTGAACTAGGTTCCATTAATCAAATCTATCAGCTTGTTTTTGGTTTTTGAAGAACTTAGAATTATGGCACACCAACTAGAGAGTGGGGTGTTTAAAATTCAGAAGTTGGTGGGAGTTTCCAACTACAATGTGTGGCAATTCAAAATTAAAAATATTATCTCATAGAAAGATGATTTGTGGGAGTTGATTGAAAATGATGCAATTTTTTCTATTCAGACTGATCTAGAAGGCAATCTTGTTGTTCAAGTTGATCAAGTAACCACTAGGCAAAATAAAAGAGCATTGTCAATCATCAACCTTTTTATAGGTGATCATACATTTGTTGCACATGTCACAAATGGG
>Ga0116228_10003982_pt1 | contig 13063 bp, 15 predicted proteins | sample S1TSphfallax_2_FD_89694 | JGI IMG/M metagenome (GOLD analysis project Ga0116228, IMG submission 89694) | Host-associated microbial communities from peat moss isolated from Minnesota, USA - S1T2_Fc - Sphagnum fallax MG | ecosystem: Host-associated > Plants > Peat moss > Unclassified | place... | reverse complement strand
TTATTCATATGGACTTTATGAATTTTCATGGTATGACTTCCAATTTTAAAAATTACTTTAGCTACATTAAAAACAAGTTTTCACATAAATTTGGAAAGGTTTTTCGATCATTGAACATGTATTATTCAAATATTAGAATAATAATGTTTTTTACAGTAACAACCATGTCCATTTGAATCATTTTAAAAAGTCTTGTATGGACTTATATGGAATGTAAATCTACTAAAATTGAGCCACTTGATTATGCATTTACCCTTAGCACCTTAAAAAACATTCACACAATTAATTTTAAAACAAATGAACTGACAGGACGATAATTCACTTGTTCAACCACCAACAATTAATAATGTTTGAATGATGGTTATAATCAGGTTTCCAAAATTAACCCCTTCAATCATCTTTTCAAGGGAAACTAGAATTGGAATCTAGCATCAATCCTTGATGACATATGTGTGCAAGGACAACTAGCTTTGATTATCAACACATGTACTTTCATCACAAGAAATAGAGTTGTAATCTATTGCATTCACAACTTTTGCAATGGTTACATTAACAATGTCATGCATTAATTTAGCCATGGACTATCTAATATTTTCACACTAATGCTTATGTGGGTAGTACTTCATTTGATGGAACTATAACAAACACTTCATGCTTTCATATTCAAGCATGGGCTTTCCTCTCAAAGTGGGTAGAAAATTGTGGCAAAATAAAAAATGTCTTCAATCCCTCATGTGCCACACCTTGCATAACATTGTCCAACACATTTTCCCCACTTCTAGAAACATAAAACATTTCATTCTTAGCATGTTAACAATCTTTAGAATGTATTTTTAGCAACATCAAGCATGGGGGAAGTTTTTTTTTTTGAACCAACATTTTTACAAAGATAATCAAACTTGGGAGTAAAAAGTTTTCCCATGCCCATAACCTTTGTGCAAATCTTGCATTAAATATGTGTGATAATTGCCCATCTTCACTCAAAACATTTTTTGTCCAAGGAAGTTTGGCAACCAAAACATCTTGAAAATTCAATTTAGTTCATAATCGTTTTTTCTTTCCTTAAACTCAATTGCAATTTCTTTTAGGGTTTTTCAAGTTTTAAAACTCCAAAAGTTGGATCAACTTGGGATGGATTACTCTCATTTATAATTGACTTTCAACAACATTGTTAAGGTTACGTTGTTAACCAAATAAGCAAAAAAACTTGAAGTTGTTTAAAGGTTTTAAAGGAGCCATGTTGATACTCAAGTGCAACTCAAAATTCACAAAGAACACAACAAATCTAAAAGGAAACATTTGACTCAAGCACGATACATTCCACTAAAGCTCTTACTTGAGTCCTAGGTGAGAAATGTGCTTTGGTGCAATTTGCAAAGTGCACATGTTGCATACAAAGTCCTCAATCCAAACTTGCAAAGTGTTTCTTGAAACTAAAACCTACAAAAAGTTTATTTACATTCTAAAGACCTACAAAAACCACTAGCAATCTTTGATTCCCAAAATCCCTACAAGAAACATTAAAAACTAGGGGAAAACACAAACCCAAATTGCAAATTGCACAACATAAAACCAAACTTCAAAATGAAAAATGAAAAACTAGAATGCAAAGTGTAAATCCATAAGTCTTACTTAAATTGAAAATGCATATAAAGTCCTAAATATATGCATTCTAAAATGGTTTTATCAAGTCTTTAGTTTCAAGAAGCAATATGTAGGTCTTGAATTGAAACCTACAAAATGTTTCTTTACACTTTGAAAACTTGAAAAAACCATTGGCCATACTTGATTCCATAAGCCTTGCAAGTAGCATAAAAAACCTAAGAAAAAACACAAAACCAAAGTGCACAACAATAAAAAACCAAACTCCAAAGTGCAAAATGAAAAATGAAAATGCAAAATGTAAACTCTAAAATCTTATTTGAACTAAAAAATGAAGAAATGCATGGAAGTTTCATTTGAATCAAAAAACTGAAGAGATTTACTATTGTTTATTCTGTGTGATGTCAATTCAAATTCATCAACACCTAATTCTTGAATTGGAAAATAAGAATAATATGTAATGTGATGTGGATTCAAGTTCTTCAACACTTAAATTGAAAAAGAAATATAGACTATACACACACACCTATGACTTGCAACTTTACAGTTCAAACTTGCAAAGATCACTAAGTTGAAGGTTAAAGTTTGTAGAAGTTTCAAGTCTGATGTTAAGGGTAAGATTGTGTTGTAGTAACTAGGTAGATAGGAATGTATGATGATAAGGAAAAAGTATTGTGATGTCCATTTTAAACATGCTAGATAGAACAAGTTTAGTAGAAACAAGGTAGGTGAAACTAGGACTATTAAGGTGGAATTCAAATTAATTTAAGGTGGGAGAATTGAGGATTAAGGCTGTTTTAAAGGATTTTGTAGGAGTTTTTTTTTTTAATTGTTTTAATTTCTATTTTGGAACACAACATAGAAAGAGAGTAAAGTAATTTTTTTTTTGAAATGGAACAATTTTGATGATGCACATAAGGTTGTTAAACTATGATATTTTATCTTTTATTTCTTGTACTTTTCCATCATTTATTGTTTCTTTCCTTTTATATTAGTATGGGAAGTAAAATTATGGAAAATTATGACAGATTCATAACTATGTATATATTCAGGCTATGGGAAATGTGGTTGTTGAAACATTATGGATTATTTATGGATTCTAATACAAGTTTTTATTAATTGAAACTAAAAATGTATAAAAATAAAAATTGCAATTGAAATAATGTTAGAATATTAAGATTTACCATTTGGCTATCATCCTTAGGATGAATTTAGGGTCAAAATTTTTGGTTGTATGAAGTACTTTGGTTTTATTGTTTGGCAATAGGTACAAAAAGATTATTGCAAAAAAAAATAAAAATCTTTAAACTATAGATTCAAAATTGGTGAAGAGAACTTGTTGAGAATTAGATTTGAACAAACAACTATTGTAAGGATTTAAATCTATGGACAATTTTATTTCTCTCGAGGAAGAGTGGTATAATGACAACAAACATGAATCGAGTGGTGACCTAAAGTTTGCAATTAGATTAATTAGCCATGCAACAAAATGAAGAAGAAAATGTAATAGAATAATAGTTGCAGTTTACAAATGATGTAATACAATTCCATACTCTAGAAATAGTACAATATATTATGTCAATAATACCCAAGACAAAGGAGCAACCTACAGTGTACAAGACATTGTTTGTAACAATTATGGAACCTTGGGAAACATTTAATGGCAAAGCATCAAGGCAACCCAATGTTCGAATGAAGCTGCCAATGAAGGCAAAACCTCCAAAAGTTGAACCAAAGGGATGGGAATAATGTAATTAAGGTTACCCCTGTAGATTTACAGCACAAGGAACAAGGAAGAACATAAATGAATCTATCAACCTAAAGACATGGTAATTTATACAAATTTGAGGAGATATTACATATGCATCAACAAGTACATGGAGGTATGGAAACAATATCCATAGATAAAGGCTTTGCTTAACAATCACTTCACTTCAGTAATGTCACAACCATGAAGAGTGGGATGAAGATTTAAACAACAATGAAGTTGAACAAGTGTTACAATAGTATGTTAAGACTATATTACATATTGATGATTAGAGGAACAAGATTTTTTAATTGAAGTAGTGTAATAACCTAGGATGGAGAATAAAACACAACACAACATTTCATGAATGGTGGTGGTCAATACTAAAATACGAGAAGTAAAATGATTTCATGTAATGCAAACAAGTGATTTTTGAATTAGACACAACCTTCAACCCTAATTATTACCAACAGAACAAATTTGGAATAGATATGGTCAAAGCACATATCAACACTACAAATTCACAACCAATCATTGTAGCTTCTACAAACAAAAAGATCATTCATTTACAAATTATCCGTTCATTGAACAAGATGTATGAGATGCAATGATCCATCATTTCCATATCCAAACACAAAACCACCAAAATCCCAAAGATGATCATAATCTATTGGCCATTCCACAAAACGTGTTAACAACAACATAATTATAAAACTACAAAAATCTACATAACAATACTAAGAAATGTGATGTATGGAGGATAACTTTTGAGGGTAGAATACCTTGAATCACTAGACCATGTCATTCCGCACCAAAGGGAGTTAGGATGATTGTTAACCATTTTGTTTTTAACAACACAAGACTTGTAACTTACAGAAGTACAAAGTTTGTGCTTGGATTAAGAAATAAAACACTACTAAATACCACAATGTTTAAAAACAATGGCATACCAATTCATGGAGGCTTAGTATCATAATTTTTCATGATGATTATTAAAAAGGTGTAAGTTCTTGGGATGGTTGCATACCCAATGAGATATGTGCTTATGACTATGGACAAATATCCAATATTTATAAGGAATGATGAAATCCCTATAGTATTACTTGAAAATGGTTTTTTTTACAATAAAGTTTGTAGAGAACCTGTTGAGATTTTAGAGGGAAATCATTATAGTGGTTTTAAAACAATACCTATTAATTCTGGTGCTAGAAAATATGTAGTAGTAGATCCTAATGTAAAAGTACCAATGAAATTAATATATAAAAACAATTTTCCACAATATAGTTACCTTTAAATTTGTACCACCAAACCCATGAGGAGATCCTCCAAAACCCTAAAGAGGTGTTATAATAGCATATGTGCAACCTATGGTACTTTATTTTAGGCCTTTTAAAAGACCACTAAATTATCTTGAATAAATAAAAAAACTCTAATCTAGATGTTCATGTACAAGTATTCAAAGCTACTATCAAAGTTAATGGTGAAACAATAGATGAGGAAATAACAAATTTGTTCAATATTACATTAAGAAATAATGCATCTAATTGGTGTAACAACTATATCCAAAATAATCCCAACTATAGATTTGTAGATTTAGAACAAGCTTTTTGTAGATGATATTGAATTGTGTAAAATGAGGAATAGGTATATCTACAACTGAAGAACTTGATACAATGATCCATAGAAAGAATAAAGGTGTATTATGGAAGATTATTGAAATTGACCAAAAACTTACAAACACTTGCTACTGACATTTTTTAAACCATAATGTTCTGATTCAAATTACAGTCTTATTTACGTATTGCTACTACATGCATGAAGTGAGAGACTTTGTAACTACACAAGGAGTATGTGTTGATATGTGAAGAAGGTATTTATATGCTTGAAGCACAAAATACACTCTTTGTACCACAAACCACAAAGACAGGGAATGTAGTTATGGGGAACCAAACAATTACAAAACCAAATTTGTATTGTACTAACTATCGTCACACAAACCACAACGTGGAGACTTGTAGAAATAAGAAGAGGGAGGAACCCACTATAGCTATTACTGAAACTACTATCCAGGTTGGTAAAGCTCTAATACCATTAAACTATCCTTGTCACATTTGTGGAATTATGGGTCACAAAGTAAGGAACTACCTAAAATTTGGTGAAATGCAAAACATGTTCAAGGATAAAGGAAGTCAAACCACAAAATCCAAACCAACAATTGAAGTCAAAGTTATTACTCCCTAAGTTAATATGGTGGATGTCAATGTTACCACTTATAATAAAGGTAGTGAAAAACAAGTGTTCAAAGACCAAAAGCTAAAGAAGAACAAATATGTAGCACATTGGGAAGTCGAAAAAAGGGTGAGGGGATTTATGGTGGAAACCATACAACATATGTAGGCAACTAATCCGCCACCAGACTTATAAAATCCTTCAATAAGAAAGTCAGTATGCTAAGCTCATCAGAACTTACATAACTAACAAAACTTTAGGAAGTTCCTTCTACCTCTCCAAGTAAAACCATTTATGTGGAAAAGATTTTTCAAAATATAAGTAGGCAAATGTTGGAAACTAGTTATACCCTGATTATTGGACAATTGATTAAGATAGTACCAAATCTAAAGAAATACATGTGGCAGAAACTAAATGTTAATAAACCATAGATTAATAGCAGGTCAATAAATGAGAAAGCAACCACGTATGTAGTACCTAACATTGGCACAACAACAATTGTTATAGAAAATCACATGGTTGTAATCCAAGTGCAGATAGGCAAAAACACAATTGATGATGTACTTTTGGATGGGGGATCTAGGGTAAATATTATCATAGAATAATTAAGATTTAGGTTTAAACTTTTAAACCAAAACTTGTTATTTATAATTTGTGGATGGTAGATCAAACCACAACCAAACTAATGGGATTGATCAAAGATTTGAAGATGTATGTCCATGGAATACCATACATAACTACATTTATAATCCTACAAAACACTATTGTAAATTCCAATTATTCCATGTTGTTTGGTAGACCTTAGTTCAAAAATGTTAAAGTGACACATGATTGAGGGAATAACACATGATCTCCATATAAGGAAATGGTACAATTTGAACCATAGCTATGATTAAACACCCAGGCACTAACATGAAAAGACCAAAGGTTTTATTGTGCTTTGATTACCAAAATGACATCACATATGAGGAAAAAGATTTAATATTTGTTAATGAACTTGAATTATTTTCTATTGGTACAATTAATTTACCATTAGAAATTTTGGAAATAATTGTGATTAATACAATACAGCTTAAGAGAACTATAGAAATTGCAAATTCTAAAGCAAAGCCTTTTTGTAATTTCAAAGGTAGTGCAGAAATTGTTCTTGAGCAAAAACCTAAGGTCAATTTAAACAAAAAGGTGTATCCTGAGACCTACTATCACCACATGTTGGGTCAAGTGCAGATTGATGAGACACCATCAAAAGTTCAAGTAAAAGAATTACAAATTGTGGGTTGGACATTAACTAAAGAATAATAGTTGTTTCAAATCAACTTGCTAACAACAAAAAAATCCTCGTATAATCAAAATCAATCCTCAATTGACTAAAGAAAGTATGAATTTTTTAAAAAAGTTGTTGGAATACAAAGACCTATTTGCATGGACTTATAGGGACCTAAAAGGTATACCTCCAAAATTGACATAACATTGTATTGAGTTGGATACATTGATTCCACCAACACATTAGGCTAGGTACATAATGAATCCAAACTATGTTGCAGTTATTAAACAAGATATAAATAAACTATTAACAATATGATTTTTACATCTTGTAGAAGAAGCCACCTTGTTATCACAAATTGTGGTAATACTAGTACTTAAGAAAAATGGAAAACTCAAAATCTATGTAGACTTCAGAAAGTTAATGCAACTATAAAAAAAGATGGTCCATACCCTTTACCTTTCACAAATGAAGTTCTCAATATAGTTGTAAAGCATGATGTTTATTCCTTTTTAGATGGATACTTTGGATATCAACAAATATCTATAGCACCACTAGAGGACAGATACAAAACGTCCTTTGTAACATATTAAGGAGCTTTTGAGTGAAAGCATGTTAAGGCATGGCAATTTTGGACCTACTTGCAATACTAAAAGTCCCCTGCACCAATGTGATTTTGCTTTCAAATTGAATGACTAAGATGTTATAACACATCCATCTTGAGTTTAGCGTCATTTTGTACCATGTTGATTTGGATATGCAATGAAATTTACATTGATTTACCTAAATGAATGCATAATTTGGAGTTCCAAACCAATTCATTTTGAAACTTTTAAGTTATTAATTTGTCCATTGTACTTATGCATCCTTTTTCAATGAATCTAGATATATCTTTTTGTACATTTTTTTTTGGATCATGATTTAAGGCATGTCAAAATTTGGGTTAATTTGGTGTAAGTGTCCAAACACATGATTTAAAAAAAAAAAGTAGATTATGTTTATGAATTGAAAATGTCATTTCAACTAATGGATTTGAAGTTTTTAAAAATCCAACAACATGATTCCCTCAAAACATAGTTATAAAAACATTTCATCTTCAAACTTCTAATTTGAAAATATTGATTTTTTATGTACTCCTTTCAATGGACATTTTTTTAATACTTATTTTTTGCCAAATTATCCCAAATTAATATGATGTTTCATAAACATGTTTTTTAGGTTTTTTCATACATTTAGATGTATTGGTTAGTGGAAATTATTGATTTTTTATAGTACTAACTCCATGTGATGTGGTAAGTTATATTTTGGGACATTCATTAATTAAAAAAAAAAATCAAAATACAATGTGATTATATCCAAATCCAAAATGTTTTTAGAAATAGAAAGGTATGTTCATAACATTATGATTTTATCATTTAGTTTGCATTATATTCTTATATCATTGTGACATTAAGTACTTTGTTAATGATAATATGGAAAATTGTCATTTGGGACAATATTTTGCTTCCCCCAATCATGATTTCACCCTTTTACTTGGGTTGTAATGCCTTTTGGAGTGAAAAATGGACTCCTACTTATCAAAAGGTAGTTAGCAAAACCTTTAGAGATTATTTAAACAATTTCATGAAATTGTTTTTGGATGATTTCACTTTCTATAATGATATGGACACTCATTTGTAGAAACTCATACTATGTTTTTAGAAGTGCAAGGAGTTTGGGATTAATTTGAACCCAAATAATGTGCCTTTATGGTATTTTCAAGGATGATATTGGGGTATATTGTTTCCAAAGAAGGTAAATTATTGGATCCTAAAAAAATCCAAGCCATAGTTTAAATGCTTGTACCCATGAATCCACAACAAATTCAAATGTTCAATAAAATGGCTCAATTTTTTAGATGTTTCATTGAGAATTTTTCATTCATGTCATAATGGTCCTAATTACCAAACTTGCGAAAAAAACAGAACAAATTTTATGGACTTTAGAATGTTAGGGAACATGGGAGTTGATTAAATAAAAATATGTAGAAGCACCAATTGGGATGCAAAGTTCCATGTGCATACATATGCATCTTTAATAGTTGTAGGAAAACATGATCAACCTATTGTTTATGCTTCTAGTGTCACAACCCTAGTTTTGGGCTTGCGACCAAGGCAAGGGATTGCAAGGTTGCGGGCCAAGAGAAGAAGCTTGGGAGTTAGAATCTCAGTGGACTCCCGAATGTTCAGAGAAAAATTGCAAGGGTCAAACCCAATGGATTGAAGAGTTCTTTATACCATTGGAAAGCTATTGAAACATAGATGTCTAAAATAGGCTTACATGACCCATTTGGACATCTGAAACACCAGTTATGGCCAAAAGAAGGGCCAAGAATCAAATTGGCAATTTGATTTCCTACCATTAAAAGTCGGGAATCGACCAAATTTCCTTACGTGCAGGTGGCGTGCGACATATTGTTGGAAGCTCTCAATGAAGGCTACAACTTTGCTTTAGACTTCATATCAATCGGAGGTCTGTAAACAAAGTTATGGGGTTCCAAAGTTGCGGGAATCCCAACTTTGGGACAAAATGTCATTTGGATGTGGACCTCGTGGAGAGGCACGAAGTATACTATAAAGGGGAAGGTGGTGGCTTCCCCTAAATTCGGGCCGTGGTGAGTTTTGTGAGTTCGAATTTGCCCGTGGCTTGTCCTAACACCAAAAGTGTTCCAACTATGCACTAACCAGCTTGTGTTTAGTTTTGTGCAGGTCTATGTGAGTAGTTGATGTTTGTCACTCCTCCTAGTCCCATCACGGAGCTCCAGCACACCCCTCTACCCCCCAAAGTGCTACGAGCTAGGGAGTGTGCCCCAACTCCTTGCACTTTCGTTGTTTTCAATTCAAATTCATATTTGAATCTATTAAGGAACTTGGGAGCGTGTCATCTAGATTATTGAACAGTGTTGAAAGGAATTACAATACCATACAATGTGAAGGAATTACAACAATGGTATTCTCATTCCATAAGTTCAGACATTACCTTTTGGGTAATTAGTTTGTATTTGATGTTGATCATATGGCTTTGGTCTATTTAGTAAACAGACCACAAGTTTTAACATGTATTATTAAGTGGTTTAAAATATGAGTCTATTGTAGTATACAAATTAAGTCGTACACATGTAGTCACCGATGCACTATTTAGATTAATCCTAGATACTACAAAGCCAATAGGGGTATCTGATCAAACCATAGATGCAACATTGTTCATTTTACAACCAATATGGTTAGAAGAGGTAAAAAATTACATGTAGATGAGACAAATGCCTAGGATTTTGATTAACATTCATAAACGTTGGTTGGTAAGAAAAGCGTAACCTTTTATTTTATAGGGTATATTGTATTACATTGGTCAAAATAACAAATTTAAATGTTGTGTAACCACATATGAAGCATAGAAGATACTACAAAAGCTTCATGAAGGATGTGGTGGAGGACATTTTGCAACATACATCATTACCAATAAGATTTTTGATGCAAGATATTAATGGCCCAAGTTATTTCATGATGCTTTTGAGTTATGTAAATCCTATGATGCATGTCAAAGAACTGGAGGTTTAGAAACACAAAGTTTGGCTAAATTAGTTACAACTTTACCAAAGGAACCATTTTTGAAATGGGGATTGGATTTTGTTGGACCAATCAAACTTGCAGGATGGTTTACAGATAACAAATACATTTTTGTAGCCACAAATTGTGCTACTAAATGGGTGGAGGCTAATGCACTTAAAACCAACATTATTGTTGTCACAACAAAGTTTTTATATTAGTATATTATAACTAGGTTTGGTTGTCCATTAACCTTAGTATTAGACTAGGGAGTTCATTTCATTAATGATGTTATTAAATATCTTATGGATCATTTTTTGATGAGACATATGAATTCTACTACCTATTATCCACAAGTAAGCATAGTCAATTAACAAGTTCATTGTCAATTTCATTCACTAAATTAGTTAGTGAAAACAAGGTAGACTGGGATGAACATTTACCCACTATGTTTTTCTCATACATAATAGCTTACAAAGTAGCTACAAGGTATACTCCATATCAATTGGTATATGGATTACATCCTTCTACCACATAATATGTTTTCTTGGCATTTAATGGGGACCACATAGATACAAATCTTGTTAAAATACTTATTAGTAGACTAACAAGTTTAGAGAAACTGCATAATGACAAACTGTTGGGAGTCAATAATGGAGTCATGCTTTGCAAAATCAATAAAAATACACAAAAAAAAAAAAACATCAAATTTAAAGATCATGTAATTTTGTTTACAAAAGGAATAAAAATTCATATTAGGAAATTTACCAAGAAGTGGTTTGCTTTGTAGAAAGTACAGTTCTATTTCCTAAACAACATTGTGTTTTTGGTCACTTTAGATAAGTTTTACCCAAACCATGTGCTTGTTAATGTGAATAAGCTAAAATCCTACTAGTTTTTGCATGAAGAAGCATAGACTGTAGATTGACTTGAACCAATGTATTGGGAACAATATGAATATATTGAAATGGATGATAAGGATGATAGTCATTAGGATGAATCTATGTTTATGGTATAAATGATATTAATTGATGGAAATTCCATGCAATAGATGATAAAAAATTATGTGAAAGTAGATTTGGATGAACATTGTTCAAATTTAGTGACAAGTGGCAGCACAAGGTGTACCATTTCAAACCCTAAAAAAATCCCGAAACCCTAATAGGTACAATGACACATCAAGGGGTGCGAGAGGTAATGGCACTAACTTGGCATGATGTTGATTGTGAACAATTGTTTTTTCTAACCTCTCCCAATCTTCAAGCATTGTTACAAATCATAATGAACAATGAGAGTTTGGTAGAAAACCTTAGAAGAATTACTTGAGACATTACACCAAAACATAACTTTCATGACTACAACAATGTGGGACAATGTCCCAAACTTAGTCATGTAGCCATGAAAACCATTTTGTCTTACCCATGAACTATACTTAATGTTTTGTATCACTATGCTACCTATGTACATGCCTATGTCATATTTTTAGTCTAGATTATTACTACATGACTAACCATAGTTAAAACTACATGACTATAGTGATATTTTTTTTACCAATTAAATTTTTTAATAATTTATATGTCAATTAATCATAACGACTTGTATATAATTATTGACAAGAATGATCAATCAATATAAATTGTTCTTCATATATTTATTGGCTAATTTAATGAAAAATAAATTATCCAAATATAATTTATCATGATGAAATATATATCTAAATTGTATATAAAATATACTAGACCCCAAAAAAATCAAGTTTTGGACATATTATAAATTTTTGGTACAAAATCATTTCCAACTAGAGAAGAAAAATCACAATATGATATGTATATATCAATATTTCTAACTAGAAATTAATTACATCCAATCAAATTTAAAAGGAATTTAAAAAAACAATTCAGTTTTGTAATTGTGAAAATACTAGTAAAATATTTATAGTGTATGGGGAGTAGAGTTGAACCCTACACATGCAGACTATAGGTGGAGGGGTCTAGGGAATGATCTAGGAGCCCAAACTTGTTTAATAGCCCAAAATATTTTTCACAATATTACCTGTGATCTAGGAGCCCAAAATATTGTTAATTATTTTGTTATATCCACATCACAAGAGAGTAGCAACATCCTAGTAAAACATTTTATAACCATGTCCTTTAATTTATCCACAAAATTTATTTATAAAATATCATGTTTCGCAAATTCGATAAAGATGGTGGAAAAAATTGGTTGCCAAATGAAAGAGAGAAAAAAAAAAAAACAATCACCATATTTCTATTTTGATTTCTAGGTGTAAGGAAAACACAAAGATGTGGTTAAATACTTATACTTCATATATGGTCTATAGCAACATTTTTCTAAAGCCTATGCATGGTTGCCATTACTTTTGTAAATCACTATCAATGATAGCCAATTTGGTTACTAAAGTATTTCCTTGAAAAGCCCCCTTCATAGGTAAGGCCTATGAATGGGGTCATTACCAGATTTTGAGAGCAAGAACTGAGTTTTGAAGGTGTGGACAAGGGCAGTAGTTGAAGGCAAACATTGGATTTTGGTAATGCCTCCCATTTGAGTGCCTTATTTTGCATAATGAAAGGGCAAAAAAAAATTCCATATCTAACAACCAAGATCCTATTCATCGTG
>Ga0116228_10003981_pt1 | contig 13064 bp, 12 predicted proteins | sample S1TSphfallax_2_FD_89694 | JGI IMG/M metagenome (GOLD analysis project Ga0116228, IMG submission 89694) | Host-associated microbial communities from peat moss isolated from Minnesota, USA - S1T2_Fc - Sphagnum fallax MG | ecosystem: Host-associated > Plants > Peat moss > Unclassified | place... | reverse complement strand
TTGGCCTTAACTCCTAGTGTAAAGCGGGCCTAAGCCTTACACTAGGAATGAGTGAGGGCCCAAAAAAATCTTGGGGCCAACTTTGAGCATTTTGGGGTTGCAAATTGGCCTCCCAAATTTGATGGTATCCTCTTTTTGTCAGCCTCGACCCCAGGCTAGTGTGAAGCCGTTGGGGCTGATTTTCAAGTTTTGCACCAATAGGAGTCCTTGATTTGGGTTGAACATTGGCCTTGACTCCTAGTGTAAACAGAGCCTTCAGAACAAGATTGCTCCTGTTCTTCTGTGCTTCACAGATTCCAGTGACCATGTGCTGCTTTGCTTGCTGCTACTGGGGCTGCGAGCGTACGAGCTTGCAGAGACTTCTTCACAAGGGAATGCAGAAAAATGCAAGCATTTGAGCTCTTGATTTCAATCAACTGCCGGAAAAAGGAAGAAATAAATACTACTCTCGACTTATTGGAATTTGGGTGGCGACTGGGCATTCATTCGTTACAGGGGATGCAGCGGTCCAGTCGCACAACCTTGTAACAAGCCCCACACTTTTGCTTTTTTGTGATTTAAGAAGAGCTTGACTTCCATGGAATTCTATACAAGTTTGTAGCCAGCAAGGAGTTGGAGGAATGGGTATTAGTGAGATTTTCTATTCTCTTGCAGCATCACAGAAGCTCCCATCAACATAACAGAAGCCCAGCTTGAAATGCTGATGCACAGATGATCCCATCACTGTAGGAGGACAAATAAAAAGCAACAATAATCAGGGAAACAAACAAACATTGTTTGTTTGTCGGTTTTTGCATCTCTTGTTTCTGTTAGGGTAAAGAAAAGCGCAAGTCATCCGAGACTGGCTGACTGACTCCGGAAGGAAGAAAAGCTCTAGTCGTCCAAGACTCCGACTGAGGAAGCAGTTGGGTGGTGCTTCGGCGTGTGGAGCTTTGGTTCGTGTTCATTCCAATTCCTTTCTTATCATGGAGTAGCGCAGTTTGCAAAGTGGACGAAGAATAAGAAGAAGAAGAGAGAATAGGGGTGTGGAAGACGACACGGCGTGAGAATGAATTTGGCGGCGGCGATGGCGGCACAGGTATCATGGCTCCGTAGAGGTCCTGCAAACGTTACTCATCAGCAGCACAATGCAAAGACCATGGATTTGTCGAGGAGCTTGCCTAGAGGAACTGCATCTTCTTTGGCTTTCTCAAAGAACAGCGGTTGGGGATGCCGCCCTGTCCATACCTCTCTTCAAGTCTTGTTCACGCGAGGTAGCAGCTCCAGCAGCCGCTTGTCCTGTACGACGCCTGTTCTAGCGGAATTGCGAAACCCTATTCCGGATGCGTCGGAGAGCTCTACTTCTGTAGAACATGTGGAGGATGATGGAGACCATGTCATGGCATGGAAGACGAGCTCCACCGCATGGGGTGACAGCGCTGGAGGAGGAGAGAATAATCCCATGCTTGAGAGGCTGAACACTGAAGTGAATAATCATAATGAAGGGGACATGTGGAGGGAAGAGTGTGGAGTTGTTGGCATATTTGGGGACCCAGAGGCAAGTCGTCTCTGTTATCTAGCCCTGCATGCTCTGCAGCACAGGGGCCAGGAAGGAGCTGGAATTGTGACATCTAACAATGGAACCCTCCATACTGTGACTGGTAAGTTGATAGATTCATACACACAGTTGCACAATTCTATTGCACTTGCACAATTTTATTGATCCGTCTCAAGGGAACTGCAATCCTCAACATCTGTTCTGGCTCTGCACATCAGTTGATCAAGAACACTCTAAAACCGAGTATCTAATTTCTTCCAACAATGTGTTGTTTATCTTAAGCCCTCTGCAATCAGTGGACTTCCATCATTGACAAAGTCGCATGTTTATTATGATCAGGGTGTTGCTATTCTGAGTTTTGCTTTTTTATTGGGGGTGTAAGCAGGAATGGGCCTTGTGTCTGAAGTATTTGACCAATCTAAGCTGGCAAAACTACCCGGAAGTGCAACCATTGGCCATGTTCGGTATGCAACTGCAGGGGCATCAGTGCTCAAGAATGTCCAACCCTTTGTTGCAGGCTATCGATTTGGGTCGGTTGCAGTAGCCCACAATGGAAACCTTGTGAATTACTCCAAGCTCCGTGCAGACCTGGAGGACAATGGCTCGATATTCAACACCTCTTCAGACACAGAGGTTGTTTTGGAAAACCACTGCATTTTGGGCATTTTCCTGAATTCCTTGCTGACCAAAATCGATTGTATGAAGTTGATTTATTGGTTCTGATTGATACTTCATTACTGATCTACTGTGTCTGTGGTTGTTGTGGATAGGTAGTCCTCCATCTCATTGCAATCTCAAAGAAGCGTCCCTTTGTTGCCCGCATAGTTGACGCATGTGAGCAGCTTGAAGGGGCTTATTCACTGGTGTTCTTAACAGAGGATAAGCTTGTAGCAGTCCGGGACCCCTTTGGATTCCGCCCCTTGGTGATGGGAAGGAGGAGGAATGGAGCTTATGTTTTTGCATCCGAGACCTGTGCATTGGACCTTATTGAGGCCACCTATGAGCGTGAGGTAACACAACAAAGAGCTTTACAAGGTAGACCCAACAGTTTTGGTTGTAAGGTATTTGTTATGTAGAGAAAATGATTGGGGTCCTGATTTGTCTGTTACTTGTGTAGGTTCAACCTGGAGAGGTGGTGGTAATTGACAAGAATGATGGTGAATCCTCACTGTGTCTCTTGCCACACCAGCAACGCAAAGCCTGCATTTTTGAACACATTTATTTCGCTCTTCCAAATTCAATTATTTTTGGCCGCTCAGTGTACCAGTCACGCTATGAGTATGGTCAGATATTGGCAGCGGAGGCGCCTGTGGAGTGTGACGTTGTAATTGCTGTTCCGGACTCAGGTGTAGTTGCTGCACTTGGATATGCTGCCAAGGCAAATGTCCCTTTTCAGCAAGGACTAATCCGATCACATTATGTTGGTCGCACATTCATCGAGCCCTCCCAAAAAATTCGAGATTTTGGGGTGAAGCTGAAGCTTGCTCCTGTTGGCCATGTGTTGAAGGGGAAGAGGGTTGTTGTGGTTGATGATTCAATTGTGCGTGGGACAACTTCTACCAAGATAGTCAGGCTCCTAAAGGAGGCTGGAGCTACTGAAGTGCATATGCGAATAGCAAGTCCTCCAATAACTGGGTCTTGCTACTATGGCGTGGATACACCAAGCACAGAGGAGCTCATTTCCCACAGGTGATTTATGAGACCAATTTCAAGGGCTCAGTAATTTGTGTTTTCATTGAGGAATTGGAAATTCATGTTTGCCATTTCTGCTTATGAAGACGTGATTGACTTCAGGGTGTATTCATCTGTTTACTGTTTGGAGAAGAAAGTCCAGAGCATTTCATTGTGAAGGAGAAATGCGGTGGAAGCATTGTAACCCCTAGGTGTTTCCACTGTTTGCTGATGTCTCAGATTTGTTAGTTTAGAGACAATTGTGTGAAAAGGAGGATTTTGGGGGAGTTTCTGGTGATAAGGTTTTCTAATTCCTTTCCTTGGTTCCTTTTCATTTTGTGTGTGGTGCAGGATGAGCGTTGAAGAAATAAGGAAGGTGATTGATGCAGATTCACTAGCTTTCCTTCCTCTTGAGAGATTGAGAGGGATGCTCAAAGATGAGGCTCCTACATTTTGTGATGCTTGCTTTTCAGGGGATTATCCAGTGCCCCCAAGTGATCTTGTGAAAGACAAAGAGGAGTTCAAAAAACCTGTGAAAGCTGTTGTTGAGGGTTATGAGGGTAAGTTGGAATCAGCTAGAATCAAGAAATCTAGGACTCCACCAGATTTTGAGCCTGCTGGTGTTGCGTAGCACATTAGTGCTATCTGCTAGGCAAGAAGTTTCTTTTCACATAGTTCCAAGTCTTCCTTGAGCACTTGTGTAACATGGTGTACTGGGATGGAAGCAACGAAATACCACATTGCCTTGCTGATGAGATTCTAGGGATCAGGTAAAATTTGGCATCTTGGGCAGCACAGCAGTTTTATAACAGATGCAAGATGAATTACTGCCTTAAGGACATTTTTTGTTTAGATTACAGAAAGATATTGCTTGTTCTCTTTCAATTTTGTAATTATTTGCTTAGTTTACTAGCTGGTTGAGATTTTGCTCCCTGTTTCTTTTAGTGACACAGCACTGATGAGCCAACAGAGAGAAGGAATTTTTATTTTACATATCTGGAAATCAGATATACCTAACCTCTTTGTGATATAAAGCAAATCCTTTTGGAAGTTCCTCTTTTTTCTTTTTTGGTTCTCTTGGTCCTTTAATTTGGCCAAATGCTACTGCCTTTGTTTCCTGTCTCTTTAGGTGTTCATTTTTGTAGCAAATGCAATTGAGCAGTGCTAGGGTTGAGAGGGCGTATGCATTTGGTTGCATTTGAACAGGTTTCAAATAGACTCAACAATTCTAGGGTTGAGTGCTATCTATAAAAGAGTAGACGGATATGGGGAACCAAACTAGAGATTCACAAGTTGCCCAAACTTCTTGGGTGTTAGTTCGTGCAGTATTGGAACTGGAGAACAAATTTTTGATTGGTAATTCCAACTTCCAGAGGTGTTTCCAGGCCAATCGAAGCCCCAAACCATACCTGCTTCATTTTACAACTACTGACATCTCAGGTTGGAGTTTCATTATGGGTTGACAATGTGAAGAACGCAACACAGGGTACAGTGTGACACACAGAGAGACAGAGACTGAAATAAAGAGCTTCTAGTTAACTCTTTGCTGCATGTCTCCTGGTACTACTTCACACTTTGCTGTATGTGAATGATATCTCCTCGTTAATGTCTAACTTGCAGCCTTTCCAGTCACCCCTTCCTGGTGTTCCTTGTAAGCCAGCCATCACCTGTAGACACAAGTCATTGAACAATAACACACTGGTTAATAAAACAGACATGCATTCATAACTCCAAGTACCATCCCCATGGTTGATCTTGCTGTCAGTTATGCTTCTGGTCACATTCATGTTTGCATGTACTGCTGTTGCAGAGAGTGCATATCTGCCATAACTTGCAGATGTGAAAGGAAATTGAGCTGACCTAAATAGATCAGGTACAATTTATCTAAAAGTGCCTAGTTGGAAGCAGGATCATATGTCCTCACCTCCGAACCAGATTCCACTGGCAAATTTCTCTGGGAGCAAGCCCATGAGTGAACGAGGTGCCCTCAGGTAGCTCAATGGAAAAATAGTTAGATCCTCCTCCAACCACTAATTTCTATGCTTCTCTGACTTCAAAGTCTCTGTCAACTATAGAAGGATGAATGCAAGGGACCCATTCATTTCATGTCAGATGCTTCTGGACAACCTTGGTGGTGATCATTTTTCAGAGATATCAGTCATTTCCACTTGCTTTTACCATCATTTTCTAAGATTTTGTCTGCTGGATCAACTCGAATTCTAATAGCTGAAGCATGTTTGGCAAGATGACCACGGTGCACTGCCAACCTACTATTTTACAGACAAGAATCTCTCATCCACAGGACAATACATATCTACCACATTGCAGAGAGGCAACAAAACACACTTTGAAGGTAACTCTTTTCCGTCAGTTCCAGAAAAAACCAAAACTAACATGACAAGAAGATGTGCTACCATAAGCAGTCCAAACTATGTGCAGGCTCAATATAGCAGGACCAGACCAGGAAAACACATTCCCACAAATCATGCACCCCAAGGTTTTAAGAGGAAAGCATCACAATGACGATTTTGACTGCTTACCTGGGCAAATGACATTGATCTTGAACCCCACTTTGTGGCTGATATAAATATATATTACACAATCAATGCATTTCCTAACAGAATAGAATCTGCCTGCATGCATTGGGAGCCATCGTAATTGAGCTAGCAATGTTCACTACAAAGTACATCCTGAAGCAGCTATCAGAATCACCCTTCTGTAAAATCCATTGCTTTGGCTCACAGCATACATAATGAACCTTGACAGATTTTTTGCTTGCTCCAGAAACTTGCAAGCTTTCACTCCACCTGCAGATTTCTCTGAGCTTTGTGAGTTTAGGACAATCTCTGGTTGCTTCTCTCCTGAGATGGAAGCATCCCAGAATCAACCAGGCTTCCAAATCCATCTCTGTTACTCAAGCCTCACCATCTCTTACTCATCCTACTCCAGTCTAGCAGGAAGAGAAAAAATATTTGTGACAATCAGCCTTGGAAGGTTACTAGTCCAGGCTTTTTACAGAGGGGGAGAATAGTATGGAAGTGCATTCTGGAAATCCAGTGGAGCTTGAGCTCATGGAACAAAGAGGGCTCACTACGGCATCAACTTCAGTTATGATTCAAACTGGTGGTTGATCCTGGCAGGCTTTTGTGCAGCTGGTGACAAAAGAAAGAGAAAGAACCTTCAGTGCCCCATTTGTCTGGAAATCTCAATGCCGAGGGCTCTTGCTGGTGACTGAAAGCTGCTTCTGTGGAATCATATGTTTTCCACAGGACCACTTCACGAAACTTGCAAAATCACCCAAAATTCTGCTTCTGCATCACTGAAATTCCAGTATGAGGGTTAGAGAGGTCCTACTGCAAAGAAAAAGATTATTAATCCAAGCTATCAAGTTTGCATACCTGAAGGCTCGTGCATAAGTTCCTCCTGCCTTGCGAGCCCTAACCCTATTCCTAACCCTAATCTAATCTTTCAAACGAGAGAGAGAGAGAGAGAGGTGCGAGACGGTTAAACATCATCGCAATCGCAAAGAGCAACAGACTCGCAGCCGCGATTTGATGGATAGTTTTGTGAAGTGCGCGTGCGCGCGCGACATGCATTTATAAAGCGAGCAAACGCGTACAATGACTCGTAACTGAGTGGAATACAGGTTGCAAGAGGGGGGCGGCAGCTCCGTCCCTTCATCGATGGCGCTGCGTTCGACTAAGTACGACCGTCAGCTCAGGTTCTTCTCCCTCTTCTCTTCGTCCTTTTTTTTCTCGTCTTTTTTCCGATCGTTGCTGTTCAACCATTGCGATTTCTCTGGGCGTTTTCGTGTTGGTTTCGGTTTTGTTTCATTCCTTGGAGAGATTGATTCGTTTGTGTTGATTAGTTCTACTTGAAGAGTGTGCAAGGATCTTTGCTCTTTTATGATACTTCTTTGAGTGGACATGGTGCCAGAATATGGGGGGAGCACGGACAATCAGCGTTGGAGCGTGCACACATCTGTGTGCTCAATTGTGGACCTACAGGATCAGAAGCTTTGAAGAACTTGGTGCTCGGAGGAATCGGTTCCTTCACAGTAGTTGATGCTTCCAAAGTTTGTGCATCTGACCTTGGTAACAACTATTTCGGTATGCTGCTCTTCCTCCCCTACGTTTCTTCCCTTGCCTGAATATGTTCAAAGTATATTCATTGCAAGATGCTTGTAGCTTGGCACATAGAGATCCTTAGAATTGAATCATTCCAGTACTAGTAGTCTACTGCTACTTGATCGATGAGTGCTTGGTAGTTTGTAGTTTGATACAGAAAGTGTGTCAAGAAATTCTCAGTACTTATGAAGAGATTTGATGCAGAAGTGTGTTTAACATTTCCAGCTCTGAAAAGCTGATTTCAAAGGTTAATATTGCTGTTTAATCAGTGCTGGTCATGAGATCCAGGTTTGATTCTCCTGTTGTGTATTCTTATTAGGTTCATGGTTGTGGTTCTGTTGGCTTCCTTCATGCAGTTGACTGGGATAGTCTGGGGCAGTCAAAAGCAAAGACTGTCTCTGCTTTTCTCCATGAACTCAATGATGCAGTTGATGCAAAATTTGTGGAGGAATCACCTGAAGCTCTGTTGGAGTCTAATCCTGCCTTTTTCTCCCAGTTCACTCTTGTGATTGCCACTCAGGTAAAGTTGCAAAATGTCAGTGGTGCTGAGATTGCTTTTCTTCTGTATCTGAGAAGTTTTAGGGCTGAGAGGGGCTGGAGAAGGAATCCTAATCAGATGCAGATGGTTTGCATCTTTCACTTGACTTAGACATTGAGTTGGTCAATAGAGCAAGATTTAGAGCATGATTACCAACCTTACAGCCTTCATTACAGGATTCTGGTGTATTCCAGTGGTTTTGATCATGGAAGCATAGTCTGGCTGTATTTTTTGCTGGACAGATGCAAGAGAATTCGCTTTTGAAGCTGGATGAGATATGCCGACAGCAGAATGTGATATTGATCATTGCGCGCTCCTATGGTTTGGCAGGGTTACTGCGCATCAGTGTAGAGGTACTTACATGCTCACTGAACAGTTTAGAGACTTAGCTTTCAGTAACAGGTCCCTTGCTCTAAGCAGAGGATGCAGTTAGATTGTCAACCTGTGCACAAGACTGGGCTTTGCTTCCTACTGGCTTTCTAACAAGTCCTTTGCAAGTTATTTGTATGGTGTAGTTGGATCTTAAAGACTTATTGTAGAAAATGGTGTCCTGTTTCAGAGGTCTGGCCTGTGTAGCTAGGAGCACTCCAAGGTAGAGGCATGGCAAGCTTCCACTTTGCAGTGTTCTTGGTTAATGCTACTAGTTAAGGTGAAGTTTGAGGTTATTATGTACTTAATTTACCTGATGGGACCACCAATGAAATTGGGAATGACTCTACAGGAGCATGATGTGATTGAATCAAAGCCAGACAATAAGGTGGAGGATCTCCGGCTCCACAACCCTTGGCCTGAACTTCAGAGGTCTGTTACACTACCAATTCTTCATATAAAGTTCAAGGGTGGAGGACTTACAATATGTTGTTATGTTCTTGAAACCTGAACACATAGCGTTTCTGCAAAATTGTATCCACATTAGCCACATCACATATCAAGAATGATCTGCTCAGCTCTTTGAGCTATGGAAGTGTGCTGACAGTCTGTTTAGGGTTTGTGTCTCCCACAGTGTCTCCCTAGGTTGTCATCATGATTGTAATGTATGCTCAAGCAGACTATTAATGGTTGTTTGTAAGTCTTATGGATACTGTGATTTTTGACAGTATACTTCATACAATCCTTTGATGTTCTGTATGCAAAGCTTTTGTTTTGTATACGCTGCTCCTGCAACCCATGTGGCTTTCTTATCCTGTACTACAGCATATGCTGTGCTTGGATTCCTTTTCCTTGTGTAGGTATGTTGATGAGTTCGACATTGATACCACGGACAATGTGATACACAAACACATTCCATTTGCAGTTCTTCTCATTAAAATCACTCAGGACTGGAAGAGAGCTCACAATGGCAAGCTTCCAGCAAATGTCAGAGAATTGAAGGTGAATTTTCTAAGTTTGTGGTTGAAGCATTAGGGGGAGAAATGGCAGCACAGGGAGACTTCTGTCATAGCTATAGGTGGGTCAAATGAAACTAAGTGTTTTTAACTTCCTATGTTGTAATATATGAAGATTGCTGTGCTAATCTAGTGGAGCGGGAGAACCAGGCAGCAATAACTGCAAGACGGCGGGTGGAAGAGGATGAAGATAACTACACTGAAGCTTTGAAATCTGCATATGTTGTGTTGTTTCCCCCTGAAATCAGTAAGCTCTCTTCTTGAAATTTTTCTTTTTCTATAAGCAACTATATGAGTTAGGTATACGAGTTTTAATTGTGGTCAGAGTTTGTAAACATGTATAGGTCAGAGATTCTCTGAAGCGACCTTATAGAATTTTCTTTACAGCAGGATACAATGATAAAGGCCAGTGGTTCAAATAGAGTAGTGTGCAGCAAGATTGGTAGGGAAAAATGGATAAGGTGTTCTCAAGTTACCTCCACTATTCAGAAACACGTCCTTTGCCATGTCTTGAGTTGATGTAGGTGTGCATCAACTTCAGACAAGACAGACAACATGAAGATTGAAAATTTCTTGCATGCTGGCAGGTACAGAACTGCATGCAATTCTGGAGGATAAGTTAACTGAGGTTAATGCTTCATCACCAGATTTCTGGGTCATGGTGGCTGCTCTCAAGGTTTGTAAGCATTGTTGTGAAGGCTGCAAATTGTGAGATAGCATGTTGTTTCAGTTGAAAAGGTAGCCTGAATGCACAATGTAAACAGTCAAACACGAGGATCCTGATGGATGATCAAGATTATTCCATTTTAGCAGAAAACATGTGATTAACAGGAGGTGTATTTTTGCTTTCACTTAGTCTGCAGGGTACATTTGTAGCTGTATTTTCTCTACTGATTGTCAATCTTGTGGTGCTGTGCAGCAATACATAGCAAAAGAAGGCCAAGGGGAGCCTCCCCTGGATGGAGCTATTCCAGACATGCATTCTTTTACAGAGTAAGCAAACTGTTCATCTAGGAGGCACAAAGAGTCATGTTTTGAGATCCTTGCAGTCAATTCCAGATATGATGGGTTGTAACATACATTTTCTTTGATCCCTGATGTTATTCAATAGTGATGTATTTGCTACTGCAGCTACTACATAAAGCTGCAAAAGATCTACCAAGCCAGAGCAGAGGCTGATGTGACAGCTATGGTGGGACATGTGAGCTGCATATTAAAGCAGATTGGACGAGACTCATCCTCTATTCCCCGAACCACCATCAAACATTTCTGCAAGAACACACGTCATTTAAGGGTATGTTGTGGTGGGCTTACCTGCTGCTTTTGACCTAGGGTCTGGAAAGATTTCTCTTGCATTAGTGTTGGGATTCTGTCCCTCACCCAATAATATGATTTGCAACTCTTGGCAACTGGTATAGATTTTGATTGAATGTTCCTTGCATCTTAAAGTTAATTTCCTGATTTGAAAGGTTCATATTGTCAAGTTCATGATGAGTGAAATCTTGTCCTTGCTTGATGATGTAGGACCTTTCATTTTTGGCTCAAATTGAGTTTTGCAATTTTGGCCATAGATTAGTGCTGCAGAGAACATGATGAAGTCTTAAGTCTGACCAATCGCTGTAGCATGCCACTGTTGCCAGGTTAAACTTCTTGCAGTCACAATCAATTAATGTCCAGGAAAAAGATCTGTTGTTTCTTTTTTACATCAGTTATATAGCATTGAACACAGTGTGGCTATGTTTTATTGATTAAAGGTGCTAGTGGGATCTTTTATTAATCCAGGTGTTGAGGTGCAAGACATTAAGAGATGAATTCAGCTCAAAGGCAGGGCCTGAATTGCAAAGGCTTCTTGCCAATGAAGAGAGCAGGTCTTTATGCACTCAATAACCACAGTTTTGCTGCCATGCTCATTTTTTGGTTCATAGTTCATACCACCAGGCTGGTAACTTAAGTTATGAAAGATAAGTAGCAATTTATGACTGCAAATTAAGCTTTCTGGATGGTGTTTGTTATGCAGTCATCCAGCATTGTATGTGTTGCTTCGGGCTGTGGACCATTTTGCTGCAACTTATAACAGATATCCTGGAGCTTTTGATGGGTATGATTCCTGCTCATCTGTGAAGAGAAAGGGCACAGTCCACCCCTGGTCCTGCAGGATATTAGTGTTCTTTTGTATCTCAAGACACTCTAGCTGAATGCAGTTGGTTTTTGTTTCCTGCTATGATTTATCTGATTCAAGATGGAATCCAGAAATGCAGATGAGAAAGTCTTTGGGCAATTTGTCATTTTTCTTTGAATGGTTGAAGCAGGTAGAAAAGGAATGGGTGAGTCAACATACACAGCTTTCCAGCTAGGAGGAGCCATTGCCACCACCATCTCTTCATGATATGCCTGACTTGATGTTTGGCTCTGAGTACAGGGAACTGGAGGAGGATGTTTCAAGGTTGAAAGCCATAGCTGTAAGCATATTGAATGACATGGGGGGAGGAGGGGCAGCACTTCCTGAAGACCTGATCAGTGAGGTCTGCCGTTTTGGAGCTGGTGAAATTCACACTGTAGCCTCCATTGTTGGTGGAATTGCTTCACAAGAGGCTATCAAGGTAAATTCTAAAGACAATTCTGAGTTGCTTCAGTCCTAGCCAACATCATAACTGAGTCTTCCTGTTGGTTTCAGAAATGTGGTAGAAACACAGGATGCAGGATGCAGATCCTGAGTTTGCCTGAAGTTTTTGGCAGATTATTGTACATGATATCCACCTCCAATTGGCAGCTGATGAAACCAGTGGGCAGTCATTACAGCTTGTCACTGCTATTCATACTGAAGATGGTGGTCTGACACATTGTTGTGGGACCTCCAAAGTGTTGTTGTAGGGATTTATCTGCAATCTCATAGATATGTTACTGGCTCCAGACTGATGACTTCTGTGTATGTGGCAGCTTCTGACTCGGCAGTTCACACCTGTCCAAGGGACTTTTGTGTATAATGCTATGAGCGCGACATCTCTAGTTTTGAATCTGTAGGTAAGGAGTCAGCTGCACTAATTTTGTTGGGAATTAATTCCCTCCGTTTACTGAGAAATGACCTACATAAGTGCGAGGGATGCACTGCCATTCCACATCAGATATGCTGTGCACAGCTTTGTTGCTCAGATATATATCTGTAGTTTGATTTGTGATGTCAGTGTCCCTTTTGCTTGCCAATTGTCATGGTATGACCAGCTTCTCTCCAGGTGCTAATTGTCAGGTACAGGTGAATGAAAACAGATATGGACACAAGAGTAATTAGGGTGGTAGTGATGCTAACTTGTCCACAAACTCCAGTTGATGCATATTATTTAGGAGTGCTCTTTATTTGCACATTCCTGTTGCATTATTATTCTGTCTGATTGCATAGAGATGGTGGGATTCATTGCATGCATAGAGACATGGTCGAATGGTATGGTACTGCAGTTTTTTGAGTGATTTTGGGAGATTTTAGATGGTAATTGTTTGACTAGTGATCTGCCAATTAGTTTTAGACGAATTGTTTGAAACCAATTGTATCCACACTTCTGATAGCTTTTTTTGTTACAGCTAAAGAATGAAGGGTAGTTGAAAAAACAGGGGAATGTTTTTCATTTTTGACGAGACATGTATTTAGAGAACTATATTAATTGGGACATCCTGTGTAATTATTAAAAGAGTAGATTTAATTGGCAAAGGGTGATTTAAACGAGAGAAAGAGTTGATAAGCCAACCAATGCATATGAAGGGTTGCATTGCATATGGAAGCTCTCCTGCAATGAACAGTATCGTAGTTTATATTC
>Ga0116228_10003980_pt1 | contig 13066 bp, 10 predicted proteins | sample S1TSphfallax_2_FD_89694 | JGI IMG/M metagenome (GOLD analysis project Ga0116228, IMG submission 89694) | Host-associated microbial communities from peat moss isolated from Minnesota, USA - S1T2_Fc - Sphagnum fallax MG | ecosystem: Host-associated > Plants > Peat moss > Unclassified | place... | reverse complement strand
GGACGCCAGCCAGAAGCAGGACATGCTGTCCTTCATCAAAGATGATGGCAAAGGATTTGTCGGTATCCATGCGGCGCTCGACACGAATTACACCTGGCCGGAGTATGGAGAGATGATTGGTGGCTGGTTCGACCAGCATCCTTGGATGACCTTCAATGCGCCGATCATCAATGAATCGCCGGACTTTCCGGCGGTCCGACATTTTCCCAAAGCCTTTGTGAAGTACGACGAAATCTATCAGCCGAAAGCATGGTCGCGCGACAAGGTGAATGTGCTGCTTAGCCTGGACCCGACGAAGCTGGATTACAGCAATAACCCGCGGATTCATCGTGACGACCACGATTTTGCAGTTGCCTGGAGCAAAATGTACGGGAAAGGCCGCGTCTATTACTCGACCCTGGGGCATACGGAAGAATCCTGGCAAGACCCGGATATTCGCAAGATGTATTTCGAAGCGATCAAGTGGGCACTCGGTTTGACTGAAGGGAGTACGGCTTCCCATCCGCGGCCTTCATCCGCTGCGGGCCAACCATGAAGAGAATTGGAATGGGGCTGGTGGGTCCTGGCTTTGTTGCTGCCCACCATATCGATGCAGTGCGACGCCTGGGCGACGTCGATGTGGTTGCGCTTGCCGGTTCCTCGCGGGCTTCCTCGGATAAGAAGGCCCAGGAGTATAAGGTCGACCGCGCCTACGCGGACTATCGCGATCTGGTTGCCGATCCGGATGTGCATGTTGTCCATAACACCTCACCGAATTACCTTCACCTTCCTGTCACGCTTGCGGCGCTTGCTGCCGGCAAGCATGTGATTTCAGATAAGCCGCTCGCGCTGAACGCCGATGAAGCCCGCACACTGCGTGATGCTGCAGTGGCTTCAAAGCGCGCACACGTGGTCACCTTCAACTATCGCGGCAACCCGCTTGTGCAGCAGGCGCGGGGCATGGTCGCTCGCGGCGAGTGCGGCGAAGTCTCTTTTGTGCATGGCCACTATCTGCAGGACTGGATGACTGATCCCAACGTTTATTCCTGGCGGTCCGATCCGGCCAGGGGCGGGGCGAGTTCTGCGCTGGGAGACATCGGTTCCCACTGGTGCGACCTGGCCGAGCATGTTTCCGGCTTGAAAATTGTTTCGGTGCTTGCAGACCTGACCACCGTCATTCCCGTGCGCTATTCATCCGGCTCTTCGTCCGAAGCTTTTTCGTCCAAGGCCGCGGAAGGGCGGCAGCCAGTGAACGTTCAATCAGAAGACCTGGCGTGCGTGCTCCTACGCTTCGACAATGGCGGAAGAGGCAGTTTTTCGGTAGGCCAGGTATTACCTGGTCATAAGAATGATGTTTTGCTTGAAGTGAATGGAAAAAAGTTGTCACTCCAATGGCAGCAGGAGCGGCAGAATGAACTTTGGATCGGCCGTCACGATCAAGCAAACGTTATTCTGGCTAAAGATCCATCGCTGGTTTCGCCTGAAGTGAGGCGCTACATCCATCTTCCCGGGGGACACCAGGAGGCCTGGTCGGATGCCTTTTTCAACGTGATGAAAGATGCTTATCACTGGGTTCGAGAAGGCGGCGCGATGGAAACGAAGCCACCTATGCTCCCAACATTCCATGACGGTTACCGATCGGCATTGCTGGTCGATGCAATGTTTCGCAGCCATACCGCCGGGAACGTCTGGCAGCGAGTTGCAGGAGAAGCATGATGAATCGGCGTCAGTTTATGTCCTCCGCGGCGGTCCTCGCGGCCAGCACGAAGCTCGGAGCACTCAGCGCATTTTCTGCACCAGGCGCAAAGGCAGATTATTCTCTTCGCATTCAGCCCACCACGCTCGAGATAGCGCCCGGTATCAATATCCAGACCCTCGCCTACAACGGCGAGGTACCGGGTCCTGTTCTGCGCCTGAAGGAAGGTGTGCCGGTGACGATCGATGTCACGAATCATGGAGCAAGCCCAGACCTGACACACTGGCATGGCCTTGCGATCGATTCCATCAATGACGGGGCAATGGAAGAAGGCTCGCCCATGATTGCCGCCGGCGGCACGCAACGCTACAGATTCACGCCCAGGCCGTCCGGCACACGCTGGTATCACACACACGCCGGCGCGTTTGAGAATCTTTCTGCGGGAACCTATAGCGGGCAGTTTGGTTTCCTGTTGGTCGATGGGCCAGGCCAGCCTGCCAGCTCTGGCCATTTCGATCAGGAGATCAATCTGGCGATCCACCACTGGGAACCTTCATTCGTGCCTATGCTTGATACTATGCGGGCTGAATCCGCAAATGGCCCGCTCACCACAGGCTCGGATGTTGGCTATAAGCACGCGACTGTGAATGCTCATAAGCTCGGGGCTGGTGAACCGATACGCGTGAAGCAGGGTCAGCGCATTCTGTTGAGGCTACTGAATGCCAGCGCCACTGAGAATGTTGTGCTTGCCCTTCCCGGTCATCGCTTTCAGATTCTGGCCATGGATGGGAACCCTGTTCCCAATTCGAAAAGCGTCGAAGTGTTATCTCTTGCTGTCGCTGAACGAGTGGATGCCATCGTCGAAATGAATCAGCCGGGTGTATGGATTCTGGGTTCAACGCTGCAAGCGGCACGGGAGATGGGCTTGGGTGTTGTCGTCGAATATGCGGGCAGCCATGGGACGCCGGTCTGGAAGGACCCTGCGCCTTCCGATTGGGACTACAGCCAATTCGCGAATGCTTCTCCGGTCGCCGGGACGCCCGAAGAGACTTTTGTACTTACTTTTAGAGACAATGGACCGCAGCGCGGATCGAAATTCGATACGTGGACGATCAATAATAAGTCCTGGCCGGAGATCGAACCGCTCATTGTCCAACATGGCAAACGGTACCGGCTGGTTTTTCGCAACGGCAGCGGAGACCAGCATCCAATGCACCTGCATCGCCATACTTTTGAGGTTGTGAGTATCGGCACTCAGCAGATGAGCGGGTTGAAGAAGGACGTCATCAACGTAATGCCTCTCGAGACGGTGGCCGTCGACTTTATCGCGGATAATCCTGGAGACACGCTCCTTCATTGTCATCAGCAACTGCATATGGATTATGGCTTCATGACATTGCTTAAGTATTCTGCCTGAGGCGGAATTTCGAGGATGAAAAGAGTGCACAAACGGGCCCGACTCGCCGCTGCCTTCAGCTTTATTCTTATTTCTGCATTGACCCTCCGGGCGCAGACAGGAACTTCGCCTGACAAGGCGGGTGCGGAGTCCTACGCCAATCATTGTGCCATCTGCCATGGTGAGCAACGCGAAGGGAACCTGCCCGCATTTCCGCCATTGATCGGCATCAAGCGGCAGCTTACCGACGATCAGATCATCGCCCTGATTCATAACGGCAAGGGACGAATGCCTCCGTTTCCCAAGCTGCCCCACGAAGAGGTTGCCTCACTACTGCAATTTCTTGGCACGCCGGCGATGATGGAAGCAGTTGCCAAACCCGAGCCAGCACACGGGTCTGGACTGGCAGAAGCCGGACGCGCACTCTTCCAACAGAATTGCGCCTTCTGCCACGGACGCGATGCGATGGGCGGCGAATCCGGACCCGACCTGACTCGCTCAAAGCTGGTGCTGGCTGACGTAAAGGGGGACAAAATCTCTGTGGTGGTTCTGAATGGGCGTCCAGAAAAGAAGATGCCAGCGTTCAATTTCTCCAGCCAGGAAGTGCTCAGTATTGCTGCCTGGATCCATGAGCAGGTGGCTGCGGCGGAAGCGCACAAGGGTGGCCGGCGCGGTGTGGAAGTCGCCGATCTGCAGACCGGCAACGTCGAAGCCGGACGTGCGTACTTTAATGGGGCGGGCGGCTGCACAAAGTGCCACTCCGCTACAGGCGATCTTGCGGGAGTCGCCAGCCGCTACGAGGGTCTGCAATTAGAGGAGCGGATGCTCTATCCGGAGGGCGCGAAAAGCCACGTGACCGTGACTCTTGCTTCGGGCGAAAAACTGACAGGTGTGCTTGTCTACCATGACGAATTCACCATCGGCCTTCGCGATGCCACCGGCAACTACCGCTCCTGGCCTGCACGAAAGATCAGGTACACCATTGACGCTCCTGCCGACGGACATGTTGCGCTCTTTGACAAATACACCGATGACGACATTCACAACCTGATGGCCTACGTTCAGACACTTCGATGAATGTCGATTTGAGACGAGTAAGAAGCATGTTGACCGGCATCGTGTTGGCAGCGACGCCATGTTTGCTGCCCGCTCAGAGTCCAGTGCCCCCTTCGCACGGGTCGACAGGCCTCGATCCAGCGCTCCTGCTCAAGCCTACGCCCGACAGCTGGCCGCTCTACCATGGCGATTACTCCGGCAAGCGGCACAGCCATTTGAGCCAGATCACGCATGAAAACGTCGGCAAGCTGACCCTGGCCTGGGCCTTTCAGACGCATCAAGCTGCAGCAATCAAGTCCTCGCCGCTGCTGGTGAATGGCATTCTGTATTTCACTGTTCCCGATAACATCTGGGCTGTCGATGCCCGGTCCGGCCATATGCTCTGGCATTACAACAAGCCGACAAGCCAGGGTGACCACATCGGCCAGCGCGGCGTCGCCATGTACAAGGACTGGCTCTACTTCACCACGCCGGATGCGCACCTGATTTCGCTCAATGCCAAAGACGGAACGGTACGCTGGGACAAGGTTGTGGCTGACGTAAACCAGGGATACTGGATGACGATGGCGCCGCTGATTGTCGACAACCATGTCATTGTCGGGGTCTCGGGTGACTTTGACAATCTCACCGGCTATCTTCGAGCCATCGATCCCGAGACCGGCGATACGCAGTGGCAGTGGAACAGCACTCCTCCTGCGGGGACGCCAAATGGAACCACCGGTGGTATGACCTGGATGACCGGCACCTATGATCCGGCGCTGCATCTTGTGTACTGGGGCACTGGCAATCCCACACCTGTGCTGAACGGCGCTACTCGCCCGGGCGACGACGAGTGGACTTGCAGCATCGTCGCTATCAATCCAGACAATGGAAAGCTGGCCTGGGGCTTCCAGGCATCGCCACACGATACCCACGACTGGGATGCGGTCGAGACGCCAGTGCTCGTGGATGGCATCTTTCACGGCGAACAGCGCAAGATGCTGATGCAGACCTCGCGGAATGGCTATTTTTTTGTCCTGGACCGCGTGACTGGCAAGAGTCTGCTGACAACGACATACGGGCCCACGAACTGGGCGCTCGGCATCGACAAGATGGGACGGCCTGTTCCAAATCCAGCTAAGGAGCCCGCGCCCGATGGCCGACTGATCGCCCCGGACGAAAGCGGACTGACCAATTATCGTTCCCCCAGCTTCGACCCCAACACCGGCCTGTTTATTGTCGATGCACATCCCAGCTGGAGCCTCTATTTCGCAAAGCCTGCAGACGGCAATTACGGCTGGGCCGGCGCGGATTACAACCTATGGGGCAAGAGCGTGATCGAGGCCATCGATTACCAGACCGGCAAGATTCGCTGGACCCATGAAGTGGGCGGCGGTTCCGGTGCGGGGGTCTTGACGACGGATGCCGGCCTGACCTTCACGGGCGATTCCTCGGGCAACGTGCTCGCGCTCGATTCTGCGACCGGCAAGACACTCTGGCACGCCGGCACGGGCGCATCCATGCAAAGCTCGCCAATCACATATATGCTCGATGGCCGACAGGTGATTCTTGCAGGCAGCGGCGGCGTCTTGTTTGCCTGGACGCTTCCGCAAGGCCCGTAGCCTGGTGCTCCGACGGCAGAGGTGACGAAACACCCTCTTCTGTCAGATGATGGACGCTGTTTAGAAATACGGAGCCTTGATGGAACTTACGCGACGCCAGATGCTCACTGCACTTGGAATGGCCGGGATCGGCGCGGCGCTGCCTGCGTCCGCTCAGCGCACATGCCCCTTTCGCCTCTCGGTCATCAATGACGAAATTACCCAGGATTTTGAAAAAGCCTGCAAGATCGCATCGCAGGATTTTGGGCTGCAGTGGATTGAACTGCGCGCGATGTGGGACAAGAACATTACCGAGCTGAGCTCGAAGCAAATTGAAGACGCAAAGAAAATTCTTGCAGAACACAATCTGCGAGTCACTGATATTGCCAGCCCGCTCTTCAAGACAGACTGGCCTGGCGCTCCACGTTCGGACCAGAGTGAAAAGCGGGACCAGTTCCACGCAGATTTCGATTCCACGGTGCAAGACCGGCTGCTCGAGCACTGCATTGTCCTCGCGAAGGCCTTCAACACGGACCGCATTCGCTGCTTTGATTATTGGCGCCTTGCCGATCAAAAACCGTACCGTGCGGCCATCAATGCGAAGCTCCAGCAAGCTGCTGCCCGTTGCGAAAAGGACAATATCATTCTCCTGTTAGAGAACGAAATGTCCTGCAACACAGCCACAGGCGAAGAGTCGGCTGCGGTCCTTGCAGCGATTCCAAATAGGAATTTCATGCTCAACTGGGACCCGGGCAATGCTGCAGCGCTCTTCAGCAAGCCCTTTCCCAATGGCTACGATCTGCTTCCCAAGGACCGTATCGGGCACTGCCATTGCAAGGACGTTGTGTATTCGTCCGCGCACAAGTATGAATGGGCGCCGGTGGGCAGCGGCGTTGTCGATTGGGTGGGCCAGTTCAAAGCGCTGCAACGCGACGGCTATCACCATGCTGTGAGTCTTGAGACGCACTGGGGTGGCGGCGGTACTCCGGAAGCCTCGACACGCATCAGCATGGACGGCTTGAAGAAGACCCTGACAAAAGCTGGCATCGACTGCTAGAACTCGGGTCTAGCCCTGGGAGGAGAGCATGGTTACTCGGCGGGAATTTCTAGACACGCTCGCGATCGGCAGCGCGGCCCTGGCTCTTGGCAGTACTGCAAAAAGCTATGCGCGCATACTGGGCTCCAATGATCGTCTGAACTTTGCCGTCATTGGATTGAATGGCCGCGCGTATGCCCATCTGTCTTCATTGAAGGCCAACAAAGCAAGCGCGCGCATCAGCCACGTTTGCGATGTCGACGCCAACATCCTCAAGAAATTCGCCGACAGCGCGCAGCAACAGATGGGTGAAGCGACAGCTACGGACAGGGACTTCCGCAATATTCTGCAAATCAAGGAAGTTGACGCGATCACCATTGCGACGCCCGACCATTGGCACACGCCCATGGCGATTGCGGCGCTGCAGGCAGGTAAGCATGTCTACGTGGAAAAGCCTTGCAGCCACAACCCGGCGGAAGGCGCACTCCTGGTCCAGGCACAGGTAAAGTATCAAAAGCTGGTGCAAATGGGGACGCAACAGCGCTCCTCGCCTCACACGATTGAGATTGTCGACAAGATCCATGGCGGGCTCATCGGTCGGCCTTATTTTGCGAAGGCCTGGTACAGCAATGTCCGTAAGAGTATCGGCATCGGCAAAGCAGCGCCGGTTCCACCGCAACTCGATTGGGATTTGTGGCAGGGTCCCGCGCCGCGCCAGGCATACACAGACAATGTGCAGCCCTATAACTGGCATTGGTTCCGCACCTGGGGTACCGGTGAAGCACTCAACAACGGCACGCACGAGGTGGATGTGTGCCGCTGGGCGCTGGGCGTGGACTATCCAAACAGCGTGACTGCTTCCGGTGGTCGATATCAGTTCAAGGACGATTGGCAGTTTTACGACACTCTTGTCACCAGCTTCGCCTATGAAGACAAACTGATCGCGTGGGAAGGAAAGAGCTGCCAAGGCATGAAGTATTATGAGCGCGATCGCGGATCAACGATCACAGGGACTGACGGCACCGTTCTTGTGGACCGCGACGGATACGAAATCTACGATGTCAAAGGGAAAAAGACGAGCGGGTTCAGGATTCCGCTGGAGAAAACCAGCTCTGAAGACCTGCGCGGCATCGATACGATGACCGACCTGCACTTTGCGAATTTTATTGCCGGTATTCGCAAAGGAGAAAAGCTGAACGCTCCGATTGCGACCGGAAACGTGTCCGTCACCATGCTCCAGTTATCGAATATTGCATGGGAAGTGGGCCGAGAACTCCATCTCGAGACAGCACACGGCAAAATCCAGAATGATGCTGCGGCGATGACGATGTGGGGGCGTGAATATGAAAAGGGCTGGGCGCCACACCTGTAAGCCGGAAGCCATGATGCAAAGCTCACTGAGCCGTCGAGACATCCTCCGCACGGGGACACTGGCGGCTGCGACGGTTTGCCTGCCGCGACTGGCCCACTCGGCACTGGAAAAAGTGGCAGTATCGATCCGTCCAGGCATCGCCAGCTATACCTTTCGGAGTTTCAACCGCGCGCAGCTGATCCAGTTCATGCAGCAACTCAAGGTGGACGCGCTGAATGCTAAGGATGTGAAGGACCATCTGCCGATGGACCCTGCTGAAGAAGCAAAGGCGCTTGCTGACTACGCGGCTGCTGGAATCCACCTGCATGCCGCCGGTACCATCAGCCTTGCGAAGGACGAAGATGCCGATATGCGCGGCAAGTTTGAGTACTGCAAACGTGCCGGAGTCGGGGTCATGGTCGCCGGTGACCCCACGCCGGAAGACCTGCCGCGGATCGAGAAATTCGTGAAGGAATACGACATTCGTGTTGCCATCCACAATCACGGACCTGAAGACAAACGATGGCACTCACCGCTGGATGTGCTTGAGGCCGTCCGCCATATGGACCCGCGCATTGGGTGCTGCATGGATGTGGGCCATGCAGCGCGGGCCGGCGCAAATGTCGTTGAGGCCATCCGCCAGGTCGGCGCTCGCCTGTTCAACATTCATATGAAGGACCTGACCGACTTCCATAGCAAGGAAAGCCAGGTCGCAGTCGGTGAAGGGATCATGCCTGTCCGCGGCATCTTTCAGGCGCTGATCGAAACCGGGTATGAAGGTTTTGTGGACCTCGAATACGAGATCCACCCTGACGACCCTCTGCCCGGTGTAATCGAAAGCTTTGCGTACATGCGCGGCTTATTGGCCGGCATGGGCCAGGAAAAAGCTACACGACCTTCATAGACTTCGGGTCCCAATGCACGACCGAGTCCTTTTCGTAGCTCAGGTTGCTCAACAAGGCTGCTCCCGCTGCGCGAAAGCCGAAGACCGCATCTTCTACGACGGGTGTCCGCGATCGGACTGCGTCAAAGAAGTTACTGAAGTGATCGTAGCTGTCGCTGTATCCATCCGGGACGACGTAGCGTTCGTAGCCGATATCGGTTTTATCTTCTGGCCGGGTGACTGGATACTTGCTCCGATACGCCGCGATGGTTGCTTTTTGCGTGGCTTCAGTGAACGTATCCACGGTATAGCCCGGCTCTTTCTCGCGGGGCGTCCGGCTCACACTCACGGAGCGGCCGTTCAAATCCATCATGCCTTCTGAGCCGGTAAAGGTAAGGCCTTCACTCTCATCGCCCCCATCGACGAAGTTGACGCGCAGGCTCAGGTTAAAGCCTTCCGGATAATCGAAGAGTGCGAGCATCACATCCGGTACATCCCTGCCATCTTTCCAGAAGCGCAGTCCGCCGGTGGCCATGGCGCGGGTGGGCCCGATCGTATTCGTCACAAAGTGTGTGCCACTAAAGAGATGGACGAACAGATCGCCGGCCACACCGGAACCGTAGGCCTTCCATTTCCTCCACTGGAAGAAGTGTTCTGCATTCCACGGAATTTTCGGCGCTGTGCCCAGGAACCGCGGCCAGTCGCAGGTCTCCGGACTAGCGTCCACCGGGACGGTGTAGTTCCATGCACCGATTGAAGAGTTCCGGTCCCAGCGCGCGGTGACCATGTTCAACTGGCCGATCGCCCCGGCTGCCAGCAGCGCCTTTGCTTTCGCATAGGCAATGGAACTGACGCGCTGACTCCCGACCTGCAGGATCCTCTTGGTCGCACGCGATGTTTCGATCATCTCCGGTCCGTCGGAATAGAGATGGATCATCGGCTTTTCGCAATACACGTCCTTGCCCGCTTTCATGGCATCGACAGCTGCCTGCTTATGCCAATGGTCGGGCGTGGCGATGATGACGGCGTCGATGTCTTTACGCTCAAGGATTTCCCGATAATCGCGGGTCGTGACTATGTCCTTCCCCCATATTTCTTTTGAATGGTCGAGTCTTCCCTGGTAGCAGTCCGCAACGGCGAGGAGCTTCACGCCCGGCACCTGCAGCGCCACGCCAGTATCTCCCTGTCCCTGGCCCCCGGCGCCGATCAGGGCGATCTGGATGTGATCGTTCTTGGCGTACTCTTGAGTCGATATCTGATTCGGCGCCTCGGCCAGGAGATGGAGCCGCGGTGCAATCAGAGATTCAGCTGTCATGAGCGCTGCTGCTTTCAGAAGCTTTCTACGGGTCGGTATGTGCATCATGTCCCTTATCGAAAATTATGATTTCCCAAGGATAGTTTTTCCGTGGCAGTGATTGCTGATCTGCCGTGAAGCCCTGGAAATTCCGGGAAATTGAATTGCAAATACTATCTCATCTTTTTCCCACTATGAACCGGGTTCATTGTTGCTTCCCGCAATGAGATCGCGACTTTCTTTCAGCTTCAGAATGTCCCGCCATCCGGTCCATCACTCAATAGACTCGCTCTAACAGGACTTCAATCCTGGACGATGCCCCCTTCCATGGAACTCCTGGAATCATGACTCAGCCCTACGTCCTCTCATTCGTCGGCGAAAATGCAAACGGCATCCTGCAGTGGTGGACCGAACAGATCCATCTGGCCTTTCAACTGCATGGCCTTGCACAGCAAATCATCAACCTTTGCGAGCCCGGGTGGCACCCTCGCCTGGATGCCTGCCTGGCGCAAGGAAAGCCCGAATTCTGTTTCAGCTTTCAAGGAATGGGCTGTGATCTGCGCCTTAAGAATGGCGACAATTTCTGGTCTCGGAATCGCATTCCGTTCATTTCTTACCTCGGAGACAATCCTTACCTTGCGCCTGGCCTGCATGCTGCGGAAGGCCCGGGCATCTACTTCCTTTATGGTTGTGCCGACCTGCTGCAGGTGTATCGGGATTTCCTGCGCGGCCAGACGTATGCGACGACCATACGCTTCGGCTATCCCGACAATCCCCATGCAAATACTGTCCGCTGGCAGGACCGCAAGCACCCTGTTGTCTTCGTCAAGACAGGCGTCGATGCACGGGCTATGCGCGGTGAATGGAAGACCCTCCCGGCCGCGGTTCGCGCCATCCTGGAAGACGCCGTCGCTGTTGTCCTGACCGGGGCGGATGAAACGATCGCCACGATTTGTGCGCGCGTCTTTGCCGACCACAAGATGCATCGCGGAGTGCGGAACGAATTGTTTCTTTCCACCTGCAGCATGGTGGACCGCTATGTGCGGGCTGTATGGGCGGAACGCATGGTCTGTGCGCTGATGAAACATGACGCTCTCATCGTGGGGGATTGGTCGCACCTGGACCACTCCAATGCGCGAGCTGATTTTTGCGGACCCCGTGCAGCAGTCGCACTGGAAGAGCTTTATGCCGACACGCAAATCCTTGTGAATACCAAGGCAGGCGTACGCTTCGGCATGCATGAACGGGTCATGGCGGGCTTTCTTGCCAAGTCTGCCGTCGTTTCAGACAGCACTCCCTTCATGCAGAAAACACTCAAAGATTGCCCTGCATTTTTTGGCGTCGATATCGACGCGCAGACTTTTGCCGATGAACTGGATTATGCCCTTACGTCGTGCCTTGGCGATCCCGCCAGCGCGGAACGGGTGGAGGCGTCTCATGCGGTAGCGCGGGAGCTTTTTTCTTTCGACAAATTCATACAACAGCTTCTCGACTTCGTAGAACTCGAAAAATACCGCCAGGTCGTTGAAATATGGTCTTTCCCACGGCCCGCATTCCAACCGTAGGGTGCAAGGAGCAGAGATGCATACCCAGGTCATCCCGCAAACGAACCTGCGCCGCCGCCGCAGGACCTACACGGCAAACCCACTCCAGTCCTGCAACTGGCTTGAATTTTCCGTGATGCACGACGCCCGCGGCAATCTCAGCGTCATCGAAAATTTCCGCCATATCCCCTTCGACATCCAGCGTATTTACTTTCTCTATGACATTCCGGCGATGGCGGAACGCGCCGGCCATGCCCATCGCGACCTTGTGCAGGTATTTATCTCCATGTCCGGCAGCTTCGATCTTCATCTGGATGATGGTGTGGAGAGGCGTACAGTGCATCTTTGCCGGGCCAATCGCGGGTACCTTGTGCAGCCATGGACCTGGCGCACGCTGGATAACTTTTCGGGCAGTTCTGTCTGCCTTGTCCTCGCCAATCGTCCCTACGACGCATCGGACTACATTCGCAGCTTCGACGATTTTCAAAAGCAGGCTGCATTACGGAAAAGCCTTTACCTGTGATGCAGATTCCCGCCTACGATCTCGTCCGCGTCAACGCACCGCATCGCGCGGCACTTGCGGCCGCGACTACGGCCGTCCTGGACTCGGGTCAATTGATCCTCGGCCCGCATGTCTCCGCTTTCGAAAGAGACTTCGCACGCGCCTGCGGAGTGTCCAACTGCGTTGGCACAGGCAACGGCCTCGATGCACTCGCCCTGACGCTCGAGGCCCTGGGCATTGGACCGGGAGATGAAGTCATTGTCCCGGCATTCACTTTTATCGCTACCTGGCTGTCTGTTGTGCGAGTCGGTGCGCATCCAGTGCCGGTGGATGTGCGAGAAGACGGTCTGCTCGATCCTGCGCAGTTGCGCACCGCCATCACATCGCGCTGCCGGGCAATTGTGCCAGTGCATCTCTATGGAAAACTGGCTGACATGGGACCGATTCTTTCAGTCGCTGCCTCGCACGGTCTGAGCGTGGTCGAAGATGCCGCCCAGGCCCACGGTGCAGAGCGCGATGGCAAGCCTGCGGGCTCGTTTGGTATTGCTTCTGCGTTCAGCTTCTATCCGACCAAGAACCTCGGCGCCCTCGGTGATGGCGGCGCCATCTGTACCAGCGATCCGGAGCTTGCTGCCCGTCTTCGTCGTCTTCATAACTATGGTTCCGATCGGAAGTATCTTCATGAAATCATCGGGCACAACAGCCGACTCGACGAATTACAGGCTGCCTATCTGGCCGTCAAACTTCCT
>Ga0116228_10003979_pt1 | contig 13069 bp, 9 predicted proteins | sample S1TSphfallax_2_FD_89694 | JGI IMG/M metagenome (GOLD analysis project Ga0116228, IMG submission 89694) | Host-associated microbial communities from peat moss isolated from Minnesota, USA - S1T2_Fc - Sphagnum fallax MG | ecosystem: Host-associated > Plants > Peat moss > Unclassified | place: USA... | reverse complement strand
ATTGCCTTATGGTTCACCAATTTTGTTTGTGGTTAAAAAAGATGGAAAATTATGCATGTGCATAGATTATTGCACCTTGAACAAAATCACCATTAAAAACAACTACCCCTTACTTTGAATTGATAATCTTTTTGATCGTTTAAACAAGGCTTGTTATTTTGGTTGCATTGATTTAAGGTCAACCTATTATCATATTCACGTTGAAGATGCAAATGTGGAAAAAATAACTATGAAGATAAGATAGGATTCATATGAATTTTTGATCATACCGTCTAGGCTATGTAACACTCCGTCCACTTTCACAACATTGATGAACTCAATCTTTCATGAGAAGTTAGATGAACTTGTGATCATTTACATAAATGACATCTTGGTGTATTCCAAGTCTGTAGAGGAGCATGTGACATATTTGGATTTTTTGTTGCAAAAGTTTAAAAAAACAAGTTATATGTTAATAAGGTGAAAAGTGAGTTCACAAGTTCAAAAATGGACTTTTTGGGACATGTGTTGTCCCAAGAAGGGGTGAGGCCTAACCCAAAGAAGAATCAATCAACTAAGAAGTGGCAAAGGTCGATGGTAGCCAAAGGTGTAAGGTCATTCCTAGGATTGGCCAATTTTTATTAGAAGTTCATAAAGGATTTTTCGACATTGGCCAAATTGCTCACTTACCTTTTGAAGAAAGAGGGATCATTTGAGTGGAAGTGCGAACAACAAAAAACATTTGACTTTTTAAAAGGCTTATTGGTAGCACTAGTGTTGTCATTTTTGGATTCCACAAAGCCATTCAAAGTGCATACGGATGCAAATGGGTTTGCGATAGGTGGGGTCTTCATGCAAGAAGGACACCTAATCGCCTTTGAAAATAAAAAGTTAGTGGGGGCTTAGTTGAGATGGCCAACCCATGAAAATAAGTTATTTGCGGTAATGTTGTTTAAATGCATGGTAACATTACTTGGGTTCTCATAAAACTAAAGTCTTTATAGATAATGTATCCTTAAAATATTTTGAGACCTGACCAAGGGCCATAGTGAAGTAGTTATGCTGGCATGATACCTTGGCCCTTATGGACATCAAGTTGATCCATAAACCTAACAGAAATAATGCGGTGCCATATGTGTTAAATTATAGAAGAATACCAAGGGGTGATGCCTTGGGAAAATACTCAAATTCTCTGAGCCATGGGTAGATGCAAGGGTTAAGTGGTTTATCTTTGACAAATAAAAAGTCCCTAAAAGTCCACTTTTTGGTGTCAAATTAACATAAATGGGGGACTATGGGTTGGTTGATGATCTAATTAAATTCATATGAAAATATACCCACTTAGACATCTTTTTGACATACATTTTACAAGGAAAAAAATCATCAATGTAGCAAAAAATGACCCATGTAGAGATTTTTGAAAACAAGGTCTAGATTTTGGTCATTCAAAAGTCCATAATTGTATTTTTATTAAAAATTTTGTAGTGAAAATTTCAAATCTATGTTTTTTTTCTTTCATTTATCAAATATTAAGTCCTTATAAAATATATTTTCAAAAAATGACATTCAAAATTTCACGTGTACTGGAAGTGTAAATGGTCGGGATAGTCCATATGTTTTCACTTCAAAAGTTCTACATAATGGGTGCACATTTATTATGCAAAAATTATGTAGATAGTTTTTTATTGAAGTTGATAATCTTAAACCAAGTCCCAATTGTGCATGTAAATGGTTTTGTGGCACATCAATGACATGTTAATTCACTATACCTTACAAAAAATTGTAATGGGACACAAAAAGTGAGCCATTATAACTTACATTCACCCCCATGTTTGTTGGAGAAAATGATTTAAAGGGGAAAATACGAGAGGCATATGTGGAAGATCACTTGGTGCGAAGTTATTTCAATGACTTGTGCTAAAGAAAGAAGGTGAAAGGGATCACCTTTCTAGATGGATTGCTAAGATGGAAACAGTCAAGAGTGTATGTGCCAAAGGGAAAGTCGCACACAAAAGTCATGCAAGAAGTGCATGATGCGCCCATGGTGGGACACCGTGGTGAGAAGTTGACAAGAAAGTTGTTGGGGAAAACTTTTTATTAACTTGAAATGAAGGAAGACATAAAACATTACGTCCACATGTGTGTGAAGTGTTAAAGTACCAAGTTGGTACACAAGAAAAAGTTCAAGCTATATAAACCCTTCCCAATCCCCTTTGGTCCATTTGGGTGTGTTTCAACGGATTTTATGATATGTCTCCCAGAATGGAAAGGGACAGATGCCATCTTCATGGTAGTAAACAAGTTTTTGAAATTGGTTAAGTTTGCACTGACCCAAACAAACACCACAACGGTAGGGACATCAAAACTATTTTTTGACATGTGGGTTCGACATAATGGTATGCCAAAGGTCATAGTAAGTGACTAAGATATGAAATTCATGTTGGAATTTTGGACGTTATTAATGAAAAAAGTAGGGACAAAATTGAAAATTAATAATGCTTTCCATCCACAAACCAATGGACAAGTTGAGAAAGTGAATGGGATGTTGAATCAATATTTCTGTAATTATATTGTCAACGATCATAAGGATTGGGGCAATCATTTGGGTTTGGTGAAGTTTTGCTATAGTCCTACAAAACACTCAGCGACTAAAATAAATCCCTTTGAATTGGCCTTGGGAGTTGAAGCAAAACAACCCATGGCTCTAACCATTTTGAGAACAAGAGGCATTCACCATGAAGGTGGCAAATAAGTTGAAGTGATGGCCAAGGAATGTGAAAAGAAAAAAAACATGGGCCATTAATCTTTTAGAGAAGGCACACATTAGTTATGAAAACAAGCCAACAAATCATGAAGGCACATAGAATTCGAGGTGGGGGACTTGCCCTGGTTAAACATATAGGACTTTAAGATGCTCAACATTTTGGCAAATAGGTTCATTTCAAAGTACATAGGCCCTTATAAAATCATTTGTAAACCCCACCCCAATGTGTACTTTGTAAATACCAATGACATTGGTAGCCCACTTGACCTTCCATGTGTCCAAATTGAAGCCAATTCATGAGGACAAGAAAAAGGACTGAAAATAGGCCTATCATTTGAGATTTGAACTCATTGAACACAAGCTTGTTGGGGAAGTAGAGTGCATCTTAGTCATGAAACATACCAAAGAAATTGGCAAACAATACCTAATTAAGTGGAAAAGATGTCACCCAAAAGAGTTGTATTGGATGAAGTTCGTTCATTTAAACTTCTTGTCACAAATGGTTGAAAAGTTTGAATGGGAGTGTGGTCATGAAATGGGAAACATGAAAATGCATAAAGATAAGTCCAAAACATTAACATAAAATTAATGAGGACATCAACCTCCAAAAGTAGGGGTTGAGAGCAAAACCTAAAAAAATAGATGTATATTAAAACTAAAGCCAAGGCAAAGTGGTAGTTACTTTGAGGTTAAAATGTATGAAATGGGGCATACCATGGAAGAAGTAAATAAGGGTTGAATTGAGGTGATGACAAACAAAAGAAATAGACCTAAGGAGTTGAATTCAAAAGAAAACTTCTAAGGGCTCAATTATATGAGATTGTGGTAATGATGTGTGTGCATTAAATGGCATGTCCTCAAACTAAGAATAAACTTGTGGGAACAAAGTTTCTAGTGCATGGAGTCGTAAACCATGCCCTTCTAAGGCAAAGGGGGCTCAACTTGGCTAAGCTCAAGTTGACACTATCTATTGGTGTGTTTTATAGTCATACCTTAAAGTGGTTACCTAGGGTCACTGAAAGAACATGTTTAAACATGAGACTTAACCATCAATTGTTTTGAGGGTGCTAAAAGAGGGGAATGTTGCCTAATAAGAGAAGTGGAGCCAAGAGGGGTGTAGTGTAGGTTAGGGCATCATAAAAAAGACGAATAAGAAAATTGTCTAAGAATCTTCCTATATCTAATAGAAAGAATTTGGGATGTGAACAATACCTAACTTAAAAACTAACTATTTTTCTAAAGGCTTGAGGTAAAAGGGTGGCAAAAAGGGTGGATTTGCCATGACAAGGGTGACATGTTATTGTGTATATGAAGATGTAGACCTCCCAAAGGTGGGGGTGAATGACATGCTTTTTTGCTTAAGATATGTTTTAAGTAAATGTGGGCTTCATATTGAGACCACCTTAGTGAGGCATTAAGGTGATATGAGAGTTAGGCTAAAAATGGTTCCACGAGGTTTGACTCGTCTAGGAATCAAGATGCATTTGAATTTACGGGTTCAAATGGGCTAAAGTAGGAGCTTGAGCTTTCGCTGATTAAAAAGATGATTGGGGGTTGTTTTTGGGATTACAGTGTAGGGCATTATCCCCTTAAAACCTTCAACAAATGATTAAACATTGTTTTAGGCCACCCAAGGGGGTGGGCTCGTTAAAGCACTTAGGACGACTAAAAGTTTTCCTTCAAATTTTTTGAGGTTGCCAATAGATGGTTGGCCTCAGGATGATTCAGGTTGTTTCGGGCTAAGTCTTTTGGACCAATTATGGGAGTTGGCCTTAGAAGGCCCCCAAGTCAATTCAGGGTTGATTTGGCTTTAAGGCCATGAGAGTTGGTTTTGGGAGCCAAGCCCTTAACTTGTTCAAATTAGACCAAAACTTAACCTTGATAGCAGGGTCTAGCGAGTTTAAGTAAAGAGTTTGAATCTATCCTGAGTGGTCAGGACTTTAAGACTAATTAAATGTGTCGTGGGGTGTGCTGGTAGCTAGGAGCTAAAGGAGTTGACACAAGAGGAGTTTGATGAAGTGTGTGGAATGTAAGGTGGCAAATAGGAAAGGGCATGTCAATACCACTTGGGGGCTTTCAATGGCCCAATGATTTCAACCTTTTTCTACTTAAATGGACATTTCATAATTGCTTTTTGTGGATGAAAAGAGGGCATATTGATTCTCATTAAAGATGTTCGTGTATGGTAATCAACTTGAATGCATTAGTTACCATGAATAACCAAAACATTCATGTGCCAATTCTATTTGCAATAGATTGTACAATTTCACGGTTGTTCAAAATCGACTTTAGAACTTTAGTTGTAAGAAAATAATCCTTCCTCCCATTCCTTTCATTTGAGTGGGTGATGTTCACCATATTTTCATTTCTCCTTTTGAAATGGGTGAAAATGAGTTTTTTTTCCTCATTTTTGTAAAAAATTACACATTGGTGAAGGATTTGAGCATAACATTTTAGTTCCAAAATGACCCAATTTGTGAATGGCATTTGGAATATTATATAGTGCATATGATGGATGAACATGTTTCATGGAATTCTATGCATCTAGATGAAAAGTTTTTAATCCATAAATGGTATTTTTTAATTTGAAATTGAACTTGTTGAAAAGGGTAGAGTCATTATGATGAATTACTAGTCACAAACATCCCACGAAATAACAAAATTTGTGCAAAGTTTGAACAAACTAATGACATTGATAAGTTTGTGATGTATATGTATTTTTTAATTAAATTTGTTTAAAGATGGGTTTTTTTGTAATTTTAAATTAACCAAGCAAGCAATATATATATACATTAAAAAATTCTTTTCAGGCCATGTGGATTACAATCACAAGTTCCCGATGACATTCTAAATAGGGAAGTTAACCATGTCAATTTACAATGAAGTTTGATGAAGATAATGTAGAAAGACTTTTAAGGGGATGAAGGAGGGCATAAACCTTAAAGCATTAAAGAACCAATTAGGTGAATGATTCATTAAGACCCTCAATTGTTTTTTACCAAATGTTGTTCCACATGTATTAAAAGCTTTAAATGTTACACTTGGTCCATTGTGACATGAGAAAATGTGAATATTCATTTATGAAATTGATGACAAAAACAAAGGTTTGAAAGCCTATCCATGACATTCATAATTGAAAATAATCAATAGATGTTCAATATCTTTAAATATGGTTGGAAATTAATTGATTTCCATTGTTTTGATTATGATTTTTTTGCTTAATATGTTGTTTTAAAATAAGTGGCAATGAGATGAAATTGAACTTGTAATATCATGCATTCTTTCTATAAAGAGCCACTCTCCTCATAATGAATGCTTAATTTTTTCATTTTTTAAAGTCATCAATTAAGTTGATGTTGAAAGTTTGGAAGAACTTGTACAACAACATTTTTAATGTATTGTGGGATCATTTGAAAGAAAATTGATTTTTTTTTCATGAATATGGAATACCCAAAAACATTTTCATATAATGTAATGTGTGCTTTTGTTATTTAATAGACTTTTTGAAGGTTTTCAAAATTTCAATGACATAATTTTGAGATTAAAAAAATAGAAACATGCATAAATATTTTAATGTAGCGTTTATTTGGCTCATAAGAATTAAAACAATTGTTGTGTCGACATGTAAATCATGATTTTAATTAATATTTTTCTTAAACAACCAATCATACTAATCATTTTTGGCCAAATCATTTTGATTAGACTATCCACTTTTATAAGGACTCACCCCAAGCAAACACCTTTCAACAAAAATACACCTTACATTTGTTTGCAATTGTACTTCTCATCACATCCAAACCACATATATTAATAAAAAACAATGTTACACAACTTTTGATTGTGACATTAATTCATCTATGAACTGATCTTGAGCAATATCATTAAACTTCTGTAGATTCTAACTACCAAAGACCTTTGTGATAGTGGTGGATGTAATTATTAGATTCTCTTTTTCCCTTTTTGTCTTGACCAAATATAAGTTCATTTAGAAAATATTGTTTTTGATATTCCAAAAGTATAATAACATGCATTAGTGACATACCTTTCATATTAGTAATGCCATGGTGAAGGTTATATACAATCCAACCTACAAAACATGTTACACAAAAAATAATAATATTTGGGATGAGTTTAATTAAGTGAAGTGACATAAACAAGACTAATTCTAAATCACTAGGAAGAAAAGATTAAAAAAATCATTCAGCCACACTAGATTAGTAGGTCGATTAAAAAAGTTGAGATGATCAAAACATTAATTAGAATTTTTTTTCATTAAGAATTATATCCAAAATTGTGCCAATTTGGTAACAAGTGTTGTAGCCAAATTTAAAGGTCCATAGATGAGACCTTTTACATGTGCATTTACAAAAATTTAAGCACATATAGATAAACAACTATTTTGTTTTTAAGAATGCAAATTTTGACCAAATTAAGTCCATTGGTATCATTGATAATATGAGAGTTTCACAAAAACAATATTTTCATAAACAATGAACAAAAGATAAGTTATTGACCCAATATGAGAAAATTAAAAATATAAATGTTGGTAAGTAGATAGGTATGATTTTCCTAAAGTATTGTAAGTAGATTTACATGTAGTGGTTGGTGGAATTAGAGCAAGAAAACACCATGGTGACTCCCTATTAATGAGAAATAAAAGGAATTATAATGGAAAAAATGAGAGGGGGATTTTGGTGTCTAGATGCCACTTCTATAGGAAGGGTCAAAATATCATTGATATTTTAAAATTTTGGATAAGTTTTAGAGAGGATAAATAGTTTTTTAGTTATAAGTATGAAGGAGGGTTGGGGAGATTATAATGGGAGGTTATGGGGTTCCACCCAACTTGTTATATTTATATTTTGCCTATATTTTCTACTGTTTTATTTATTTATGTGCTTGTTGGATTCATAACTTTTCATGGAAAGTTGATTAATGTTTTGCAATTATGGTGTAATTCTAGGAAGTATTTTCAAAAAATTTCAAATTTTCTATGATCTAAGAAGTGTATTAAATATACATTACCTCCCATAACCAACAATAGCAATTAGCACAACTCTTTGGGGGTAGTTGGTACATGTAGAATTGATATGATGGCAAATACAAACAAAATAAAAGGTATTATTATTATTTTATTTTAATTGTGAGCTAAGTATTTATTCCTTAAAATGCTTTTCAAAGTATTTAAATTCCATAAAATGCTAGTGGGATACAAGTCCTATAGAAGTCATAATCATAATCATTTTACTTTCTTCTTTGATATTTGATAACAAAATTAAATTGAATCCTAAACTTAACTTGATAACTTAATCAATAATGACAAACATTAAAAGCTTAATAACATCTAAACTCCAACTTTAGATTGTGAATTTTGTGTCATCAAAATTAGAACCTTGGTTGCAAGGGTGGCAAAAGTCACACATGAATAATACTATGTGTTGAATAACTTGTGCTCATTCATAATTGGAAAATGGTCATGCCATGTTTGGTATGAACGATGGTGGGAGAATACTACCTTGAAAAAAATGGGGATGGTGACAAATTAACGACACATGGACATGATGTAATGGGGGTGGAAAGGGTCACAACAAGGGACAATAATGAGTGAAATAACAATGGATGACAAGTTGATGGTTGGGAATGGTTGAATGACAATGGTGAAGGTGAGTAACAACAAAGATGGTGGGGAATGATGGGGGATGGTAAGGAATGGTGGGGAATAGGGGAGTAGACAAGATTTTTTCATTGTTATTTGGGTGACACATGAAAGGTTGTTCCCATGTTGTTGCAAGTCATATCCCAAGGTCCATTGTTGAAGCATTTGGTGTTGTGAGGTTTTTGGCTTTGGCTAATCCTTCGGGAGGCATTTAGTTGGTTGTGGTTAGTGAGGTTTTATGTTGATTAGTGAGTAGAACATTATGTTTTAAATTACTTTAGAGCTTCACCTTGAATGGTTGGTGCTATAAATGGACATCACAAATGCTTTTAACACCATTTTTTGGAGAACCATTTTTAAAGATCTTCATGCGGCAAAAGGCTAATTGTTTCAACTTTTCTTTTCTGTTCAGTCTTTTTATGTTTAACAAATTCTTTTTTATTTCAATCACCACACCCCTCAGAACTATTTATCATATCATCCAATGTTTTTTGGTGGGCATGTGCATGGGCAATTTGTTCACCATGCCTCTTTTTGCCCTAGCCCATTTTTATGCACTATAATGTTCTAATGGAGTTTTCCCTCTTGCATTTCCCCTTCCTTTGTTGATGACATTCACATCATTGGCTCATTTTTTGTTGTTCTTCACAATTTTTAAACATTTTTTTTTTAATGGCCTTTGTGGGGCTTGTGGTCTAAACTTCATAAGTGCATGGTTTGGTCACCTTTTGGTTTGCCTCATGAATTTTCTCTTCTTGTTGATTTTTGTTGCTTTTTGAATGGTATTAGGGTTTTGGACATTCCATTTGGTTTTTTTTTTTTCAATTTCTTCTTTTCTATAATACATGTTGGATGAGGATGTTTGTCATGTAGATGTGCTTTCAAAGTTAAGGGATGCCCAAGTAGCTTTTGGGATCCTCTTTTTATGTTTTGCTTGAAAACCTTCCTATTTGTTTCATTTTCCCCCCTATCAATCTTTCGACATTAACTCACTTCTTTTGATGTGACCTTCATGTGAGCTCTTGGACTAAAGCCCTTTGGATTGCCTGTAGGCCATTTTAATGCATCAATATCCTTCTCTTCGCATTTTTTGTGGCCATGGGGAATGGGTTTCATTTCCACAAAGTTCATTACGCCAACAACTTACTTGGGGAGTTGGGCACTTGTTGCACCTATCATTACCACCAAGTTCCTATTAGATCATCACATTTTTGTATTAGAGGCAATAAGTGTGAATATTTATGGTTTGTTTCCTATTTAGGCCCACTTGAGGTTAACATGGGAGCTTTTTTTCTCAGATGTGGTGGCTTACATTCCCCCTTTTGTGCAATTCACAAAAAGGGGAGTAGATTAGCATGAGGAAAACATTTCAAATAGATTGCAAGACCATTCCTTCTTGAAAATCATTTCCTACATGGTTTTAATTCACATTGTGTGTGCCTAAAACGTTGTGCACATTTGAGGGCGGGTGCATGGCTTTTTACCCACCTAATCATTCTATCTTTCCATTTAACCTCATATGTTTTCTCCTTTGCGTTGCACACCAAGTTGAGCCTCCCCCATCCTTTAGCTTTTGGCTTGACTCATTGAATTTGTGGCCAACTTTTACATCTAGTAGGGACACACCTTTTTTATTGTGCCCATGTTGGGGAATGTATTGCTTCCCACAACATCATTTGGGATGGTTTTGCATCCATTTTGAGAGACATGGGGTTTCATGTTTTGCATTTGTTCCTTTCCTTTCATTTTTCTCATAAAAGGAGTAGATTAGAATGGAAAAGTCAAAACAAAAGAATATTTTGTCAAAGGGTATTTGAAATGTGTTTTTAGTGTTTTATGTTTTAGTTACTATTGACCTAGGAATACTCTTTAGAATTTAAACATTTACAAAAGAACTCACTTCTAACCATCATGACCAAAAAAATTCAAAAATAAATAAATTGTCCAACTTTTTCTAATGGAAAATAATCCTTGCAAAAAAACAATATTACAAAGAAAAATCTAAAAAATGAGAAAAAAAAGAATTATATAAGACCAAATGAAACGAAAATAAGAATGTTTTTGAAAAACATAGACTTAGAAAATGAAAAAGAAAACTAGCGAAAAAAAAAGAAAAGAAAAATATTGAGAATTTTTTTTTAAAAACTTACAAGTTGAATTGAATTCCAAGTCTCAAAACTTGAACTCAAACACTTGCAAGAGAGATTAGGAAAGGGGAAATACCAATCTAGATAAGGAAAATAGTTAAATGTAGAGTAATGAAACAAGGGAGCAACAAAGTAACAAGGGTAAGCTAGAAAAGATACAAGCAGTAGTGAAACGAATAGAACAAAACAAGGGAGTAGCAAAACAAGGGTGCAATGAAGCAAGGGAACAACAAAGAAAGGAGCAATGAAGCAAGGGAATGCAAATTTTTGGAAAAACAAATGGTCGAGTTGCTCGCATTTATATTCTTGCAAATGTTCAAGTTGGCCACATTTATATTCAAGAATGTGGAGCAAAAGCTTCATGTTACCATTGAACAATGATGCCACCTAAACCTAACACCTACCTAAAGCCTAAACCCCTATAACCCAAACCTAAAACCTAATTGAAAATCAACATGGTTTTTTTTCATACCCTTCCAAGTTCTCATTGAGCCAATTCTCACCCTAGTCAGAACCATTCAACACTGAAATCTACCTTAGGATACTTCCCACTTACACCTACTTAAATTCAGTGTATTTAATCCAATACATAAAGCCATTATAAGCCATGATACTGCTGCTGATGTCCTGCTCTTATTAGTACTCTAAATGAATCTACAATGGCCACCAATTAGGGCACTCTAATTAGTGCAATTCCTACTTTGGAAATACAAGCTGCATTAGCCCATGTAATTAGAACAAAATGATAATAGCCTTAAAACCTCAACCCTCGACGTTCCGCAGCTATATATATTACCCAAGGCATAAAATTTTGGCAATTTTCACAATCAATTCACCCAAGAAAGATTAGAGTTGTATTAGAGTTATATTAGAGTTATCCATAAATTAGGTGTGTTAGGGGGTTGCCATCCTGGGTTTTGCTGAAACAGGGTGCGAGTATTGGAACAAGGGGCCATAACGCTTGCACATTCAAGGAGTTCCCATCCTGGGTTTGGTCAAAACAGGGTACGAGTGTTGGAACAGGGGGCCAACAAAAGTATGCACATGAGGGGGTTCCCATCCTGGGTTTGGTCAAAAGAACGTGTGAGTGTGGCTCAAAAGAGGGGATGTAACGGCGATGGGATGAGATCAAAAAGCTGGTTTTTTCATGGATGAGAAAACATCTGTCTGAGAGAGGAAAAAATTTAATGAAGGCCAAAATTTTGGATGAGTTTCTAAGCTTTGTTGCTGTACTTTCGATGAATGTTGACAAGTCGTCGTTTGAAAGACGCGGCAGTCAAGAATGTCATCAATCTCAACACCACGAATGCGACAGCTTCCACGCAATTGCCGAGCAGGGAATCCTCGGGAATGATTCCTCGATTGAGGACTGTCGCCATGGGGCCGACATACGGCGTGGTTGTAATCAAGAAGGTGCCTTGCTTGATACCTGCCATTGTTTTATTTATTTATTTATTTTTGGGGGTCAATTTTGTGTAGCCAATAATCCACAGGAAGATTCAGCCAAATTTGACTACAAGCTAAATGTGAAAGAAATTTTTTGGACATCCTTCTGTATTTTTGGCTACCCGTACTTGAACCATGTATACAAAATTTGAGGCTTTTTCTTCAATTCTGCTCGAATTATGGCTATTGAAAATCTCAAAAGGCACTTAATTTTAGCAGTTTTAGTTTTAAATATGGTGTTTCTGGCTATATATAACCATCTAAAAATTAAATGCTGATATTACCTGCGATGGTGATCTCTGCGACCTCGTCTGCCGTCTGTGCTTCCTTCCGGTCGTACGCTGATGCCGCAAGTATCCCTTCCGAGAGCTCCCCTTCAGTACAAACTGCAGACATGATATAATCAGTGTTTTTGTTTATGGCGAATTTTCCCCATTGTGGCGAAAAAAAATAAAAAAATCCCCTGCTAATTGTATGTATGAAGCGTCTTTTTTTAAATTTTAAAATGAGAAAAAGTCGCCATATTTTGAAGGAGGGGGGGGAAAAAAAAAGAAAAATCAGAAGTCGCCATATTTATTTAGACACTGAGTTTGTGAAGGTCGCTAGAACAAAGCAACTAACTGCACCCAAATTTTTGTTTAATAGAATTTCATGACTTTGTGAACAACAGCCAGGAGGGGTGCAACTCCGTCCCAACTGGGTATGACTTCACAGATAACTCTAATCTACGAGATCTTTACAAAACTGGTATTTGCTTTTAGAGAAAAATTAGTTTTAGGTCGACTAGATTTGTTGCGGGAATGATCGTTTTTCTCGGTGCAGATTGATGATCAGGGATAGTTTTTACCATTGTCTAGCATGGGGCTTTCTGTGGTGCCTGGACACACCAAGTTGACCCGGATGTTTGTGAAGGGAATGAGCTCCAACGCCAGTGTTTCGGCGATGCCCTTCACAGCACGCTTGGATCCGGTGTAAACGGAAGCTCCATAGAGCCAAATCTGAAGCAAAAATAACATAAGCGCATCATTACGCAGAACCTTTCTAGTTTCAACAACTGTATCATCTAGATGAGATACT
>Ga0116228_10003978_pt1 | contig 13072 bp, 7 predicted proteins | sample S1TSphfallax_2_FD_89694 | JGI IMG/M metagenome (GOLD analysis project Ga0116228, IMG submission 89694) | Host-associated microbial communities from peat moss isolated from Minnesota, USA - S1T2_Fc - Sphagnum fallax MG | ecosystem: Host-associated > Plants > Peat moss > Unclassified | place: USA... | reverse complement strand
TAAATGTTTCATTGAAATTGGGGTGAAGTTTTTTTTTGGTATTGTTGGAAAGTGCTCAATGAGGAGGATTTTATGGAGGTGATTTGTAAGTTTTAGACCTAAGTGTGATAGATATTGAAAATTTGAGTAGTTTTTATCATTGAAAATTCAATTAAATTACAAAAAACTGGGTTTGGAAGGAGAAATTAGTTGGGAATCCAGCTTCACAATTCATGTATGTGAATGGTTTTAAGATTGTACCTGCTCAAACAAGTTCCCCAAACTATGGTGATGCTAGTAGATGCCAAAATGACTAGGAAGTAGGTACTAGGGGAACTAAGAACCTTTTTCTTAAAAGTTGTTTCACTCTACATGATGAGACTCTAATAATTGGTCTTCACAATATTGTACCTAGATTCATTCAGCTTTGTCACTCATCCCAATAGTTTTTCCTTTCCCTTATAATTTGTAGATTTGATGGGGTTTCCCTTTTCCACCTGGATCCAAAGTCTCCAAGGAGCCCAAGGTTTCCCCTGTTTTAGGTTTTATGCTGGTGTGGGTAACACAAGTGATGAAGGGGTTGTTGGGTTTGTCTTGTTTGATTGGGCAAAAAGAGTAGGTACTTGTTATGTGGGGACCCTCAATCCACCAAAGGGTTTGTTGAATAGGTATTCATTCATTCATTCACTCAGGGCAAATTTTCATTCATTCATTCATTCAGGGGAAATTTTCATTCATTCATCTAATTCCAGCTTTGGTTCCAACTCTGAAAATTAGACCCAGTTCTGGGTAACTGTGACTGAAACCGAAAAATTAACTGACCAGCTACCCTCCAGTTAGCCCCCAGTTCAAAGTTGTTTTAAAAATATTTTAAAAATATTAAAATATATTTTAAAATTTTAATTTATTTGAAAATAAATAAAAATAAATATTTTAGGGGCGGTGGCAAAAATTCTGAGTCCAAATAATTCCGAACAGAAATGGAACTGGGTTCCTTCCAGAACCGGATTCTGAAAATGGAACCTGATTGATTTCAGTTTTCAGTTGCTACTAACTGAAACCAGGAACCACCAGGGGCCAAACCAGGTAACCCACCCAACACTAGTATACACTGTGCACCACTAACTAACTAAGTAACTAACCAAGTAACTAACTAGCTAGCTAGCTAGCTTTAGCTGATCTCTTTGTTGCACCAAAGTATGACCCAATTGATGTTGTGATGTAACCTGATCAGTTAAGTAAGCTCCTGCATGAATGAATGAATGAATGAATGAATAGGGAGATCAAATACCCCACTACTGTGGCCAGTAGGGTAAGTAACAGAAGTCCTTTGATTGTGTTGGGGGGGGGAGAGGGGGTGGGTGGAGAGGGGGAGGGAGCGAGTTGTCATCGAACTCCACATGGGAAAAAGTAGGTAAGTAAAGTATGTAGGTGAGAGAGAGAGAGAGAGAGAGAGATGAGTAGGAGCAGCAGGAGAAGTTTTGTCCCCGAACATGATTCAAAACTGGACTATCTACAGTAGTTATTATAACTATAATAATTGTAAGCTCCATGATTTCAAGACGCGCGGTGCAGAGTGAAAGCGCTCTCTGACTGCACCAGCTTTTTTCTGCCTCCCTCTGACACCCGCGCTGCACCGCACCCCAGTACCCCGATCGACATCTCTCTCTCTCTTTCTCTATCCCGGGTCCCGCGGTCCTGTGAAAGCTCCGGTCGGAATTTAGGCTCGAAAAATGGCCGACTCCGCCAATTAGTGAAAGTGAGAAGGCGGACGCGACGTCGTCCGTCGTCCCCCCTTAGCTAACGCCTCTGATGAACGAACGAACGAACGAGCACGAAATATCACGAAAGTTCGGAGTTTGGAGTTTAAGACGAAGGGAAGAAGACGGATGTGGACCGAAAGTGAGCACACTTACACGAACTACGACGTCAGTGAATTTTTTTTAGTTGGCGAATTTTCTCCATTTTGTAAAACAAATTTGGAAAAAGAATATTTTCTGATCAAACAGTTTGTTTTTTTGGTAACAAAGAATTTTATTTTTCAGTGGCCATATATATTATAGGGTGATTAATATTTTTTTTACTTTCATATAACTTGAATATCGCCAAATTTGGCTAAATATGCTTTTGCATAATGCCCACTCTAGTAACATCACAAAATTGGAAAAAAAAGAAAACATTGGTCTTGCTCACATCCCACTCAACGAAAGTAGGGCAATAGAAAGGACAAATCGATAAGAACGAAGACAAACGATGTTGTTCATTCGGACGAAGGAATGACTAACGACGACGGAAAACGAGATCACGTGGACGAAGTGAGACGTCTCGGTTTCATCGATTCGAGGGTATTAGGACGATGGAAGGACGAATCGATGAGAATCAAGACAGACGACGTTGTTCGTTCATTCGTTCATCCGGCTCCATCGTCTATAGAGCCCGGAGCCCGGGGGCGGCCGGGGGCGGGGCGGTGTGCTGGGCAGTGGGGATGCGCGCATAGTCGGGCCGGGCTACGTTTGGTTGTACTCAAGACGGAAGCCGAGACCGGGAAGGCAGGCAGCAGCAATAATGGAGGCTGCTGAAGCTTTGTGTTGAGGTTTGTTGTTGGAATTTGAGGGAGTTTTCTTCTGTTTTTGAGGCTTTAGAGCGGAGTTTTTGGTCCTCCGCGTTCAGCCGAACTCGAATCGGTTCAGGAGCAAGCTGGAGAGAGTTTTCTTGCCCCTTTTTTTTCCCGGAAGAACCTTACAGATCGCACTATTGAACAGGCCGCGGCGTAGGAATTTCGTACTCGAGGTCATCATCCCAGTCTGAAGCTCTTGTTTTATCTGTACATTGTGTGCTGGAGTACGAAGCTTAACTTATTCTCGAACCTGCAGCAGATGGAGTTCCAATGCCGGTGCCTGCCTAGGTTTTTTCCTCTCTCCTCTACTGAGATTTTTGTAAGATCGGCTTCTCTGGTGTGAACCTGACAACACCGGCATACACAGTTGAAGAAGAGCGGAAAAAGGCTTTGTTCTAACCGAGTCAGAGCTGCGAACCTGAGCTTCTTGTTGCCCCATCATTCTTCAGAACAACAGGCAGCCATCTGAGAGTTCGCTTCCAGTTGCGAAGCGAGACATCAACATAAGGAAGAAGATCTCTGGAACTTACGATCTTAACGGCTCTTGTAGCTTGCCACAGTTATCAGCAGAAACAGTATCCTGTAGAGTGTAACGACGACATTGTGCTTGGAGGTTTTCTTGTCCTTTCTTTCTTTTTTGGTGTAAGTTCTCAGCAGCAGGATGTCGCGGTACGGGAAAATGAGGGCCTCGTTCGATTCGGAATCGAGCTTGGTGCCATCGCCACCGTTGTCTCCCACAAGACACGGACATCCGGTGTACTTTGTGCAATCACCGTCCCGTGAATCCACAACGCACGATGTGGACTCGTTCTCGCAGAGCTTCTCTCGAGCCACGCCTCGGGAGAGTCCTATGGCATCGCCAATGCACAAGCACTTCAAGAACGGCAGCTCTGGCTCCACATCTTTCAATATGGCCACGGCCCCCAAGCCCGGCTCACGAAGAGTGCTTCCTCACGCCGGTACTGGAGGTGGACCCGCCCAAAAGAAGGGGTACAACAGGGCCTGGGCTCCTGGAACTATCTTGGAAGAGGAAGGGACTGAGACCGAAAAGAAGAAGAGCCTCTCTCGCTGCTGCATTTTCTTGATCGCCATCGCCTTCACCATCATCGTGTTCTTCATCGGCGCTCTCGTGTTCTGGCTCGTCACCATGCCGCACAAACCAAAAATCACCGTGCAGGTGATATTCCACGCTCTTTCTTTCCTCTCCATCTGTATGTCTGTCTCTGTCTCTGACTCTCTCGCTCTCTCACGGCTATTTCTCTCTCACGCATTCTTTAAGCCTCTCATTTCTCCATCGGCTTTCTTTCTTCGCATTATGTTCTCCCTCCCATTGCAAGAGTTGGTGTGTTTTGAAGCTGCTGTAGTTCAGGACCTCCGATCTGATGTCTCTCTCTTGCTCACCTTCTGTTTTTTCCTTCATTTCTTCTTCTCTTTCTTTCCTGTTCACCAAGAGCACTGTGAGCAGGTGTCTGCCTCCTCTCTCTCTCTCGTTTCTCTACAATTCTACGAGCCTTCATTTCTACATCGGTTTTCTTACTTCCCTTTATGTTCTTCCTCCCATCTGGGAAGTGGCTGTGTGTTTTCTAAGCTGCTTTTGTTCATGACTTGCATGTTTCTCTCTTTCTCCATCTTGTGTTTCCTTCTTCAGTGAGTATCGAATATGGAACGATTGTGTTGAATCAATCTTTCTTCTGCTGTTATTGGAATTTCTCTCAATAACTATGAAGAATATCCAGTAGTAGCTCTTCTATGTTTTTTGTTTATGTTCGGACAGTTCTTTGGTTATAGCAAATCAGTTGTAATGTAGTCTTCCAACAGTAGTGTGGCTCTGCTCTGTGGTCCTTTTCACAATGACATGAAAACTTGCCACTCACATACTATACTTTGTGGCATCTGTTGGTGATGGTCCACTCACATCTTGTTTGCTTTGCTTCGGTGCAAATGACTTTTTCCCCCTATCTTTGCACAAATAATCACTATACTATGTCCATCATGAAGCCTCCAACATGATACTACTTCTGAATGGAAAGTTTGTTTTTGGCACACTTGTGTGTGTAAAGGCTTCTTCTTTGTTCCTTTCTCAACACCCAGAAAGACCCCACCTTTCTTGACATGCTGCATTGATGATGCCATACCGAATGCTTGGTAACTGTCTCATGGTTGAAGTAGTGAAGATTTTTATTGTTTTTGGTTACTGATTTTGCTGATCTGGATTTGACTTGTGCAGGGTATTGCTTTTCAGTATTTTAATTTGCAGGATGCAGTTGACAATGGGGGAGTTCCTACCAAGGCAGTTTCACTCAATGCTACTGTTGACCTACAGTTGTATAATCCTTCTGGTACCTTTGGGTACCATATTGAGCCTTCGATTGTCAACCTTATGTACCTTGACCTCAACTTAGGAATGGGCCAGGTATGGTATCGTATGCTCCCAAACTGGACAATCAGACTGCTTCATTTGTTGAAGATGTCAGAGCACTGTAAATTTATATGAGAAAATTAGTTCTACTTCAATGATGATCCCAAGATATGTATTTTTCCCACAATTTTAAATAGGGGCTATCAAGGCTGTTCAATGTGCTATTGGTGTTTCTCTAGGTCTAGTTGATCCAGGTTGATGTTATCACACTGCTTTTTAGGCATCTAATTGTTCTTTTTTGCTCATCTCTTGGTTGTGATTGAACTGAGATGATATGGATCTTGAATGAACTCTATGCATTTAAGAACCTTGGGGCTGGGGAAAACCAATTTGGATATGCCCTGTGCTAATCTTACATGGAGCTTGTACTCAATAGAACCAAATACAGAGGACTACGTAAGTCCAATCATGAAGATAGAATCATGTTGATGTGTTCTCTGTTGGTTTGAATTGCATGCAGATTGATTTGGATTTCCTGCAGAAACAAGTTACAACAAAGTACCAGGTGAAGCTTTCAGCATCCACAGAGTATCTACATGGTGCTGGCCCAAGTTTTGTCACAGGTTACACTTTGACCACTGGGGTTCCATTGCAAGTAATTGGAACTCTGCAATCACGGGCATACGTTGTTGGAAAGATGATCAAATCAGATTTCAGTAACAGTTTCTCTTGCAACTTCAATTTCAACGCAAATGGAACTGCTCATTGGAGGGTGCAACAATTGGCCTGTACCTACACCTCATAAAGTGGCTGTTACCTTGGCCTTGAAACCAAGTTGTGGCCAGAGTCATCAAGCTGTAATCCAGGATTTGTCAAACCCTAGTTGGATCACTATCAAATCTCTAATCTAGTTGTTACAGGGCCGTTCAGACTCTTTTGGAGCCCCCACAAGATTTGCTTCCTAAAACAGAGTTCTCAATCTCAATTGACCTGAAATCTCCAGTCAATCAGTTCTTGACTGGGACATGAGCTTGAAATGAACTCTTTACAAAGGTAAATTGGTGGAGTGGGTGACCACCATCAGGATTTATGCTGGTGGTGTCAAGGCCACACAAACAAGCGGTCAGAATTTTATGCTGGTGATGAAGGCTGCAGAAAAACAAGAGGTGCAATTTTCTACTTTACCTATTCAAACAAGGTAGGTATTAGCTATTTTTACCAGCTGGGATGTTTTAACTGCATCACAAACAAACAATCCAGTGTACTGGATACCCATTTTATTATATTCCAGGAAAAGGCAGAGTACTCAGAACATCTATTTGTGTAGTAGTAGTAGCCTGTGTAGTTATGCAATATGTGCAAGTGTATTTGAATTTTGCAATAAATGGTGAAGTGTAGATATATGGTAATTTAATTTATTCAGCAGCTTCCTTTTCATTCTGTAACAAAAAAATATTAGATTCGAAGATGGGATTTGAGGTAGAAAAGCAATGTTCACTTGGGACTTGCTTTTTTTTTGCAAACTCTTCTTATTTACTATGGCAGTGTCGAATATGTCTCTGTGCTGTAAGAGCCTTTTTTTTGCTACAACTTGCCTCTTTTGTAATTAATGGTATAGTGTTAAATCTTCTGAGGTTTTGGATTCTGTTTTAGATAAAAAAAATCCTATAAATCCTTTGTACAATGTGATCATAAGTTTTTGGTGCTACTCACTTTGTTGTGAGTGTGGAGTTTCTTGTTTCTTCCATGTTGCTCATATGCGATGTTATCATCTCTGGGAATCAATGTTTCTGTTTTTGTTTTTTAGATTTTCTCACAGGAACTTTCAAAATAAATCCCCACTTCAACCAGAGTGGTACTGAAATGGGTGACAAGTGTTAAGAGTATCATAGTGTTATTGTAAATGACGAAATGAATTATTCTGCTTTTTGGAAACCAGTCCTAAACCAAAACATTCCATTCCATTCCATTTTTGGCAAAAAGATTTGTTTCAAAAACTAAACATCTGGTGAATGAATATTCCAGTTTTGCCATTTTCCTTTTTTTTTTTTTTGTTGGTTTTTGTTTTTGGTTGCCACATTCAAAAACTATCTTTTAAAAAATCACTGTACACAACAAGCTATGCACACAAGCATGCTTGTCAAGAGCAATTAAATTTGGAAGAGATCCAAAACAAAAAAAAACAAAAAAACTTGTTAGAGAAACATATAAAGATGGTTTGCAATCCAGGAAAAAGAAAACCATTCATTTAGCAATGTACAATTATTCAGACTAATTGATAATTGCAACAGTTTCTCAAACTTTTTATAAGTAAGAATTAGTGAACAGTAATGAGGAGTTTTCCCCTCGTCGTTTAAGATGAAGTATATTTGGTTTCTCTTTTCCTCTCTCCCGTTGGACATCCAGTTTGTGGCCAATTAAGAAAGAACACATACTTTCCTATCACCATCACACTATGTGTGCATAAACTATGGGGGAGCTTTTTTCCTTTGACAAACAACACATCTAAAGCTAGTCCCTACCTCATTGAGGTGGCTAATGAATCATATCATCTATTTCATGATAATAATTCTCATTGGGTGAAACTGTAAATAAAAGAAAGGGAAAGCATGACCAAAAAACGGAGCCTGGAGAGCCTTTGCACCAGCTACTACCCATTTGAGCTTCTGTCAGTATTTTTTGCACATCCAAAGCTGCAAGGTGCAGTGTTAATTCCTCCCACATCCCCACTAATAAACCTGAAAAAGTGAACTGGATGAACTGAATGAAGTGATGAGACCATTTGAATCTTACCACCCAGACCAATCATTATGGTTGGCTGATCGAGAATAGTCATTTCCTTTACTGGTGTTATTGCAGGGCACTGCTAACATGTGCTTATTCTGCCAGCCCAAAGCAGTTTTTCACCATTTGACTGTAATATTTCATCCAAAATATACTGGAAAGGCCATTTTGTTGTTGCCGCTGGGCATGCTCTAAGATAATCGATAAATGTCAGTTGGTAACACAACAGACCGTGTCTCTGGGCTTTTAGGAACTTGTGATGATCCAAGCCATTCGTATAATGCACGTCCTTGATACAGAAACTGCAACAAAATAAAATAAAATTGTACCCATGTGTGTTACATCATCAATTCTGCAGAGGTAATTGCAACCATGTGTGTACACTATCATTAATTCTGCAGATGTAATTGCATCCAATGTGTGTATCATCAATTCTGCAGATGCTTGCAAACAATAGAGGCCTTGCCAAGGTAAGACAATTGCTATTTCAGGATGCTTGAGTATAGAAAAACACAGGCCCCAAAAACTCTGAAGACTTGAGCCTGACCCAACTACTAGAACAGCAAAAAAAACATGAAGACTTGCATAATTTGTGCTAAGTACCTATTCAGGAAAGAAAAGAAACACTTACTGCATGTTGCTTGCTGATTGTGGAGCTCCGTTGTATTACAGCCACAACATCCGGTGTGAGGGTACCATTCTACAACCACAAGACAAGATACTAAGTGACTTGAGTTTCATTATCAATGTACAGTTGTGAGGACCATCAATCCAACCCAAGGACCATAAATAGCTGAACCCAATATAGAGCAGTTCAATCATACCTATGAGATTGCAGAAAAAACTCCACACTAACACTTTAGAGGTCAAGCCCACTGTGCTAATTCCAGTAAAACAAAAATGAACACAACAAGAATGTGTTTGGTGATAATCTTGTGACTGTCACCCACAAAAGTATCAGACTATTGGCTTCATCATGAATGGTAGCAACTAGCCACCATTACTCCCTGTGGACTTCCATTGGCCCTTGATGGTCAGTGTAGATAAAACTACAGAAAAGTCTGCTCAAAACTTCCAGCAGAAGAATTATACAAAAAAATCTGCATCCATGAGTTTGTATCACATTTTTCAGAAGCAATGTGTGAATCATTGTGATGTTGAGTAGCACTCATCTAATCACATTATCTACACAAATACAAATTTCCCACAAGAAAAGTAGAATAACACTACTCAAGTAAGTTGGTCAATAAGGTTAGAAATCCATACAGGGCACAGAAGTGGTTCAAGAGTAATGCAACAAACAGGGGTAAATTGTGAGGAGCCTTGTATATTTGAAGGCACCTCTGCACCACCCATCAGCGCTTCAAGTACCACTTTGCGAACCTATATTCAGATTTACCCACCACCCACGAAGCCCAACCTTAGTAAATTTTGCAGGATTTTCAGAACACAAAGTTCTGAGCTATGTTATGACAGACAGAATGCACAAACTCAAGTGTCTCTAACCTAAGCACAACAAACCAAAAGGCACAAACATCCTTGACAACATTATCACAGACATGTGGAGGACTTGAACTGAAATGCAAACTGTTTCAAGCAAAGCTGTGGGGCAAACCAAAGTCGCATGTGAAAGCAGAATTGCATCAAGTAATCATTACCGGTGGTGGCATCGCCGCAACATAAACTTGATCAATGCAGAAATGTTGACAAAGCAATCGCGCAACCCTCATCTTCTCTTGTGTCACCTGGCACTGGAAAAGAAGGAAATTTTAAAGCTAAGTCCAGCAAGGAAGAATAGTGGCAAAGAGAGGAACAGAGAATGGATACAACAATGGACGGACTGATGGATAAATGGAAGCAAACTATTCATTTCTCAAGAATGGGAGATTCATTTTCTGACATTTAGTGATGGGACTTACTTGCATTGGATCTGTGGGTATTTCCACATCCACCTGACGAGATTTTAGATCCAGAGCTTCATGAGATTGGCTGCTTGCACAAAGAAGGCCCACCAAAATCTCCATCTGCCAACCAAAGAATCTCCCTGTTGTTAAATCTACTCTTCCATTGGTTGAAGAGCTACACATTACAACTGGGGTTGATCCACTATTAAGTGGTGTGGTGACTTTCATGAGCAAAAGTGCTGAGGCCTTAGCAAGTCTAATGGCCCCACCCCTGAGTTTGTAAGTTCCGAGGGGGACCTTACATACATGTCAAGGTGCTAGGTACACCCATTCATCTGGATTGTAAGGGCCACATGCAGAGACAAGTACCCAATTAGGCAATACCTATTTGCTCCCAGATGTGTTATGTTCCCTTACAACTCAAAGGTTTACAAAGGCTAATTACAAAAGCTCAAAATTCATTTTCCATACCAGATAACCAAATAAGAAACCCGTGTCCTGATTAGGGCATGCCAGTGCCACAAGGCCCCTGTATGTCAATCAAGAAGAGGAAACTGTTAGGCATGGTTGTTGTGTTGACCAAAGCAAAAAAGAAAGATAATGATGGAATAAAAAAATTTCCAAACAAAAACCCAAAATAAATAAAAACCTGACCTTATAACTTGAGGTTCAAGGGCTCGTTGCCAAATTAACTGATCGAGAGCTCTCTGAAAGAGGGGCTGCACAATACACATTACACAGATCATAAATGTGCATAGAACATTTGACACCAATACGCAGAAACTACCTATATGTGCTAATAAGAGTTTAGAGTACCAATTTTCTGTTACAATAAGAAGTATAATACATCATAGTCAAGGTACCTTGAGAAGTGCCTGTTGGTGATGACTCAAGCATGGGTTCACCAATGCCTGCACAAAACCCATCCTGACCCATGTTAGAACAGTGCATTGTGAACCCTAGGTTAGGGTTGCAACATTCTCCCCAATTGGAAGCAGAGGTCAATACCTGCCTCATCGATACTTCAATTTTTCCAAGGCATCATTTTATTGTGAAACAGCAAACAAAAACCCATTTGCAAGAAGCATACAAAAGAGCTGCAGTCATGGTAATGCAAGTTAAATACCAATGGATGATTGAAAATGGTAATCAATGATCAGACTAGCAGAAGAAGGGAAGTATTACAATTTCTTACCATTACACTGAGAACTCTGTTCGCCCAATCAAAAAACCATCAATTCAAATCACATACCCACCACCAATTGATACATCAGTCAGTATCGATTCACAAAAAACAGAATAAAAGCACCCACCCAACAAAGATCATATGATTCAGGACAGCTAATTCCTCTTACAATGAAATAGGACATATGTAGAAAATGCATGAAAAATATCTAGGTTAAGGACCCAGAAAAAAATAATAAAATAGGCTACCTAAAATAGTATATTGATTATATCTCCTGACACTAATAAGACTGAGATTTTTACTAAGAGAAAGGAATTCATATCGCTGCATTCATGTAAAATCAAAATTGAAGTGTACCAGGGATCTTGGAAATGGGTGCTGGGATGACTCACTTTTGTACAATAAAATCAACTGTCCACTGTCGTGTAATTTTATACACTGCCCCATAGAAATTCTCAATCTGTAGTTTTTAGGAGAAACCCCAACACAAAATTAAAAAGTTTCCCTTTTAAAAGGAAAGAAAATGGAACCTGGGAAAAAAAAACGACAACTAGATGTGCAAAAAATATCATACAAAATAAAACACTCCAGCACAAAGACATACAATTTTCAAGAATATGAAAAAGGATAACACACACTTACCCCTTGTGAGAGGGTAGAGTACACATATTCACCCAATACAAAAATTGGCTCTGTAAATCACCCAAAAAAACAAGATTTTGATCCAGTTAGATTTTGACAATAACACCTGAAAATGGATTGTTATGATTAACAAAATGCTCCTCAATTCAATTCAGTGTTTCTTCAAATGATCATATTGGAAAAGTTTCCAAACACTCTGAGATCCTGTCAAAGATGAGATTTTTTGCAGCTGGAGCTATAAAATCTTCTTTGTTTCAGCTGCTTATAAATGTGAGTACCAACAGTTCTAGCTCATGAACGTATCAAGAATCTGATCTTGTCAAAGTAGGTACTACTTATATTGCAATCTTAACTGTTTGCCATCATTGGGGTTGGCCTGATGACTGCTGGGGGAGGGACTGGAACTTTGGGAGAGTAAATGAGATGCTTACGTGTGGATGAAAATGTGAAAATCTCCTCAAACTCCATAGAAGAAGAATAATTGGTCCCAGCTGCTGTACCAAGCATGGGTGACTGAAGACAACAACCACCACCGCATGGAAACCCTAAAGTATAGGCAGGAAATGGATTTTTCTCACAAATCACACTCCCTCACTCCACCACTATCACTAGGATAGAGCCATCCTGCTGCTTTCACCCAAAAGGTTGAAAATACAAATGGATCCTCCTCCTCCTCCAAATATCTCAGGAAGCTGCTTGATCACCACAGCCTGAAAAAATGCAATCCAAACAAAAAAATTCCATTCCATTTCTTTTTTGGTTTCAGAAGTCGTTTTTGAAACGAGAGGTTGATTTTGTGTAAGATTCAAAATGAAAAACAAGAAGCAAAGCAAACCCTACTCTTAAAAAGTTATTCAGCAGAATGAGATCCAAACAATGCAGCAACAAAAGCCAAGAAGAACCCAAATTTGCAACAAAGATGTTCCCAAAGAAGAAGAAGAAGCTCCCAATCCAGAAACCATACACACCTTCTTACAACAATAACAGCAGCAGCAGGAGGAGGTTGTTCTCCAAAACAAGCAGTTCTTCCACAAAGACAGCAGCAGCTCCCTTGGCTTTTTCTTCTATCAAATCCACCGAGTCCGTAGAAGAAAGATGTTGATGATGAAGGACCCATACAACCCATATTGAAGAAACATGACCCAAAGAAGGGAATGAAAATTTCACACTCGATTCTTCAGCCGCAAGCAAGCTTGAGTTTGTCCTTGAAATTGCTGCCTGCCTGCCTGCCTGCCTGCCTGACTGACTGCTACTCACAATCCTGACCTGTGCCCTATTCTTACAAATTTCTCCAGAATCCCCATACTAAAAAATTGGCAACTTGGAAAACAAGAACAAACCTGGAAAAAGAAATCCGAGACAAAACCTCAAGCATGGCAATCAATGGGAAACAAAACCGAGAGAGAGAGAGAGAAGAACAAGAACAAGAACAAGAAAGACTTGAAATTGGAAGAAGAAAATGGATTGGAATGGAGAATCACATCACAAGAGACTGCAACAGCAACAAAAAGCAACACACCCAAAACCAAAAAGATCGGAGAGCGGGCGAGCGGGCGAGCGCGAGAGAGAGGAGAGGAGAGACGATGAAGAAGAAGAAGAAG
>Ga0116228_10003977_pt1 | contig 13074 bp, 6 predicted proteins | sample S1TSphfallax_2_FD_89694 | JGI IMG/M metagenome (GOLD analysis project Ga0116228, IMG submission 89694) | Host-associated microbial communities from peat moss isolated from Minnesota, USA - S1T2_Fc - Sphagnum fallax MG | ecosystem: Host-associated > Plants > Peat moss > Unclassified | place: USA... | reverse complement strand
CTCGAGGTATAGGTGAATGTAAAAACATGGGACCCAAGAATTGGCACTAGCAATTATAGGAGGTGAATGCATGAAACACGATGGATAATACAAGATTTCATTGGATGTTGCCTTTAGTTTGAAGGAATTGCATCAATTAAAAGGACAAGAGATTCGAATCATATTGGAGGATGATAATCCAATTTTCAAGCAACCTTACAGGCTTAATGAGGTGGAGTGAACCTTGGTTCAAGCTTGAACAATAAAGTTGCTAGATGTTGGTTTGGTGGAACTATCTAAGGGTGAATATGCTTCAACAATAGTGATGCTAGCCATGGACATTTTTGGTAATAGGACTAAACATTACATGTGTGGGGATTACCATCCAATGAATAAACAAACCCATTCAAACAAATATGCCATGTCCCTATTGGTGGACTTTTTTGATGCCTTTGGTTAGGCCAAGGTTTTTAATACCTTGGACTTGAGGTCTAGCTAACATTAGTTGCCATTGAAGTAGGGTGATAAAATCAAGACAACATTTTGGGAAATTGACCCCATGGGAAAGATTGTTTGTACCAATGGAAGTTTTTGCCATTTGGTTTGAAAAATGCCCTTGCAGAATTTCAAAAGGTCATGGATTGAGTGTTGGCATTGCCAAATGTTACATTGATGACACTATTATTTTTAGCCTAACCCAAGGAGATCATGTGCACCATTTATGCGAGGTGTTTGGAGGACTTAAAGAACATAACCTTAAGTTTCATCCAAGCAAGTGTTGGTTTTTTCATACTTAGGTGGAATACATAGGTCACATGATTTATCTAGGTGGATTGGGGGTTTAGAAGGTGAAACCATTTCACATGTGCCCCAACCAATAGATGTCAATTAGTTACGAACTTTTCTAGGCTTGTGTAATTACTACCAGAGGTTTGTGAAAGACTTTAGTAGCATAGCCAAACCTTTAACCCAACTGACACAAATTGACCAATAGTTCATTTGGGATGAAACACAAGAGTAGGCCTTTTAAGAATTGAAGGCCATGTTTCATCAACTCCCATTTTGAGGTGACCCATTTGAGGATGACCGTTCCAATTACACATTGATTAGAGCATTGTAGGGGTTGGGAGCTATGTTTACCAAACTTGATGATGATGGTTGAAAGTTTGTGGTTGCATATGCTAGTTGGTCCAACAACAAGACAGGGGCCAAGTACAACTCATATGAAAGGGAGTGTTTTGTGGTTGTGTGAATTGTTTCATCATTCAAATGTTATCTTTATGGTAGCCCATTCATTTCGATTATCGATCACCAACTTTTAAGATTCCTTATGGAATCATTTTTACTCATAGGAAAGTTAGTTAGGTGGGCACTTATTTTGTAGGAGTATGACTTTGATATAATTCATAGGCCTAGTCGGGTTAAAAGAGATGTTAATGGGTTGAGTTGGAACTCATGTTCCAATTAAGAGGATACCATTGGAACTTGTTGGCATGGTGATGTGGATTTGGAGGCGGTACCGAGATGGCATGCCTTTGATACCTTTGTATTTTATTGGGGTGTTCTAGGGATGTATCTCAAACTAGTGTGGATGATGGGGATCCCCATGATGTGGACATGGAGTCGGAGGGTGTTAAGGGGGTAGGATGAGTACATGATTTTGGATGAATAAGGCATTTAGGATATGGATTGATTAGGGAACTTTGTTAGTTTGAATTTTGAATTCTTGTTGGTTTTGATCATGATGAAGAAAGTAGGGATTGTTGTAAAGGAGAAAGTTTTGGAAAACAAAGAGATTCTTAGACAGTTTTGGGAAAGAAAAGTGAGAGGAATTGTAGGTACTTGTAATGGAAAACCACAAACTTTGATTTGAAATACCACAAACTATAATTGTTTTTTTGGGATTTTTTTCAACAAAACATGGGATTCTACTATAATTTTAATTCATGTTTACAGTAATATAAAGAAACACCAACTTCTACAATGAATTTTATATTCATATTGTTGTGTGAATTATTTTATTATGAGAATATGATGAAATGAAATGTAATATTGTTTTTGGAGTTTTTATTTATAATGTATTTTGAAGTGCAGGTTCTGGTTTTATGAAATAACCATGAATTTGGTGTGTTAATGAATGGTAATGTTAAAAATGTTGAGAATTAAGGCAAAAATAATGAACGTATGCATGTGCAGTGCAAATCTATTGTTACAGTAATGTGAAATATTTTGCAAAAATTAAATTTCAATTCTATTAGAAGGTAATGGTGTCCTGGATATTTATGATGATGCACTTGTCATTTCATATTTACAAGAAGGTGAAATTCCAATTGGAGTAACACCCAAGGAAAGGGATCATGTTATGCATGAGGCCAAACAATTCAAGGGTGCAATCATGGTAACACATAACACAACAAGTGTAACCAATGTTTTAAAAAATATAAAAAATACATGTATAACAACTTGAATTTTTTTTCAATGACATATTTTTAATGCAAGCATTATCAAAATACTATAATTTTTAAAAATACTTTTTGTGGAATATTCTAAAAATAAAATAATCCAAAAAATAGTCCCAAAGGGGTGGGTGTGGCTCATGCTATCCCATTTGTAGCCTCAAGTGGGAAAGTGGGTAGATCTTTTTTACAAATGTGGGTAGATGGACAAATGAAGGTTGTGCTTTGCCCAAAACAATGTGAGAGCCTTTTGAGGCATGCTCATGAGGAATTAGGGCCATTTTGGGGTCCAACAGACATATAATTTGCTCCAAACACAATATTAGTGGTGAGGGATACAATTGCAAGTTTAGCAATTTGTTTAGGTGTATGGTGTATGATCGAATTTGGGCATCCTTCAATGCACCTACACTTCACCTACAACCCTTACCAATTATGGGGCTTGGGTACCAATGGAATTTGGATTTTGCTAGCCCATTGAGTTTGACATTTTGACATAATTGATATGTTTTGGTTATGATTGAACATTTCTCCAAGTGGTTGGAGTTGGTTCCATTGTTGAATTGTAGTAATGAAAGGGTAACATATTCATTTTTAGATAAGGTACTTTAATAGGTTTGGGCTCCAGTCAAAATTTTCATTAACTAAAGTACAAAATTTTGTGGGGAATTCCAAGAGTTGTGTGAGAAAACACATATTGATCATTGAACGACTTCATGAGATCATCATGAGGTAGACGGGTTAGTTGAGCGAATGGTGTAGATGGTGAAGAGGGGGTTTGCAAAAGTATGGTCTCCATAAGGGCCATATTTGAGATTGAGACTTATAGTTACCATGGTTAGTTATGGGGTATAGGTTAAGTTGGCAGACTTCTCTTTCATTTTTTTCACCATACTTTTTATTGTTTGGTCATGAGTTCAAGTTACTAGCTTCAATTCGATAATATTTGATGGAAATAATCAACATGAATGATCCTAATGTGTGGATTTAGGCATGTGAGCAATGAACCACCTTGTTCCAACATGTTATGCCCATGGCTATGGAAAGTTTGGCAATTGCCCAACATTTGGATACTTTCCATTACGTGACTATATGTGGAGGTGGTTATCGACTTCAAATTTGGAGGGTTGAGTGATGAAATTATGTTTACTTGCAATAAACAACACCAACTATTTTGGATGTGATTGCAAGATGTGTTGTTTTATGTGTATGAAAGGTTTAACTTTCTGGAATGTTTTTGTTAGAAGGTTGAGATGGTCAAACATGCAAAAACCATGTGTGTAATTGTGCACCATGTCATCTTCCCGATGTGGATGGCCTAATGGGCCCATCTTTAGCCGTGGTTCTAGCTGGCCTATGATGTATCTTGTGTGAGCAAGCTTTAGGAGCTACCACTATGTTGATTTGTGATAAGTGTTATCGAGGTTGGCATATGGGATGTTTCATGCCACTAATGGAAGAAATGTCAGTTGGCAAATGGTTTTGCTTTTGGTGCACCCAATAGATGTAAATTCCCTAGGGTCACAAAATAAAACAAATATAAAGTTTTTTTCCATGGTAGTTCACATTTGGCTGGGGATTTGAAGGATTACAATTAGGCAACTAACAATGGGGTTCACATTTACATTTGGCCTAGTGGTCCTTTTGCTTTGGAACCAAAGTGTTCATGCATGGTGGATTTCCAACATGTAGTTTTGTAATGTTATTTGGCTTAAGGGGACCTTAGTCCTAGATAGGGGGGTAGTTTGGATGTGGTGTACAATTTAGGTTATTTTTATGTTATGTGTTGGGAGTGTGGTGACAACGATGGTTATAGGCATCAACATAAGATCACACAACAAATTTGTTCATAACATCAGAAATTTTATACTTGAATTAGTTTCAAGGATTTAAATTGTGTTACAAGGATAGAAAATGGGTACCTATTGATGTGAGGACTTCGAGTTTAGTTTTAATGTTCCTTGGAAACCATCTATTGTCTTGGGTTTTGTTTACTTGTGTAAGGGGAATTTTTTTTGAGAGGTTGGGGTTTAGGTCCAATGTTGAGTGTCTAAAATCTCTAAAAGGACAATTGCAACTATCTACCATGAAATGTTGGGAAAACAAGATGGAATATTCAAATCATAATGTTTGGGCAATCTTGTGGGTAATTCTGAAAGTTGTATGAAAGGTTTACAATTTAGATTGTAACTTTGACACCATATAAAAGATCAAGATAGCCTATGAAAGGAAATTTGGAGTGATATGATCAATTTCATTCTTAAAGGTTTTGAATTTAATTTCAAACCATGTATAATTAACAATTAGATAAAAAGCCATAGGAATGTAAGGTAGGTTTTAAGAAAATGTTGTTGATTAAAAACGAAGAGTTGGTGTGAGTTATTCCTACCTTAGGTACATATATGTATTTTGACCATCTGATAACAATGTGTGTTTACATTTGCTTTCTTGTTTTGATTCCATTGGTGCACCACGACCTTCAAAGGGGTCTAATCCAATGTTGGTTGGTTCTATCATTTTTCATAGCTGGAGGGCAAGAATATTTTGAATATTTTGTGTCTCACACTAGAATCAAATGATTCAATTTTTAAATTTTTTGACTTTTGTTTACTGTCAATTTGCTTGGGTTAAGCAATGCTCCCATTTACTAATTTCCAAGGCTACTTTTATAATACCCACTTAGTATGCATAAGAAATTGGGTTTTAAAATACCCAACTTGATAATTGTCTTGTATAATGTCAAGATAAATTGTTGTGCATGAAACTTATCAAATGAAAATACTCATTTTTGGTGCACTCCTCATAATCACCAACCCATACTGATCAAATTCAATATAAAATGGGAGCTGAAAGTGGAGCTAAAATTCAAAAAAAGTAACAAAATAAAAAGTCACAGCTCAAAGGCTTAAAATGTTTGAGAATTCAAAAACTTGTACGGACTTAGGACGAGGCTAGTGTTCCCTAAATCCAGATCTGGATCTGCCCCCACAAAACCCAGGGGTTAGGTCCAACCTTGGACCTGCGCTGGCAGGCCTTAGTCCTTGTTTTAACTAGTATGGTTCAGGTTCAAAACCAGTGTTGGCTGGTTATTGAGTTTTGGACTAGTTATCAAGCTGATTACTAATAACCTACCAACTAGCTACTGAATTTTTTGATAACTAGTTAAATTGATAACGTCTTGACATTGAGTTTTAAAAATCTAATAACCTACTTGGATGACCCAATTATCATCATGTAGGTATCATCTTAAAGTACTAATGTAATTTATTTATTTATTAAACATATCATAAAAAGTTAACCCTACAATCAGTGTATAATTGCATATTAACCCCCATCCCCACTTTCCCTTTTCAAAAATTTGTATTTTTAAGGATGAAGTTTACTCTTTGAGCTTTTCTTAGGGTGATCTAGATCACTTAATGAAAACATAGTTGTTTATGAAGTTTTAACTTTTGGGATCATCGCAATTATTATGTTAAGCACTTCTTATTCTTAGTATGGAATATTTTAGAGCTTGATTTGTCCTCAAAGTCATACAAATTTTCATTTAAGAAAAATAAAAATTCTTTACTTCTCATGCCCTCTTCCCTTAGTTTTCCTTTTGAACTTTCCATTGTTTGAATTTTGTTATATCCAACTTACTTTGTCTTCATTCAATTAACTCATGTTCACATGGACTATGAAATGGGATGGTAAGTAGGAGATTTTTTTAAACTTGAGTATTGCCTTGTAATATGTTATGGCGATACAGGTGCAACGCATCATTTTTCATCTGATATTGCAGATTGTCTACAATTGCAAGCAATTAACTACATACATACATTTGTGATGATTAATGATTATTTGAACCCTCTGATATGAAGAAGCCAAATCTTTACTGTCACATTGTGTTCCTAATAAACTTGGGAATACATTTCAAACCCCAACAAGTCTTTTCCAAGTAAGAACCATTAAACATGGGAATTGGTAATGATCCAAACCCAGAACTTGGAATCTTTAACTTTTAAGAAGATTCTTTAGACCTAGAATTGACAAGTCTTTAGTTTTATAAAAAATTGAAACCCATACCCTATGATTCTTGTAAAAATCAAGAACCTGTGAATACTGGACAAGACATAGAAAGGACCATGTCAATTTTTGGTTTGCATCAAAGCAATAGCCAGCCCATAAGAGCCTCATCAGGTCTTTAGTATGTATAAACCAGATAAGTAGGGTATCGAGCTGTTTGATTTGTTATCATTTGATAATGAATAACCTACCCTTTGACCCTTGTTGATATCCAGTCATTTTCTCAATAATTGTGCAACACTGGTCTAATCTTTTTTAATTCATAGAGAAAAATGTCGTGGGTGGGCAAGAAGAACTTTTTTCTTTCTGTTCCAGTTCACAAGGTAACCAAGGCGGGTAGCTCAATTTCTTTGTGGATTTATTTGAAAGGGCAAGTTGAACTCAAATCCTTCAATTTGAAGGGCAGCGCTGACAGGACCCTTCACTGGGGAGAGGTCCGAAGTCCGACGAACCCGGCCCTTCAAATGCGAGGGCTGCGTGCAGGCTAGTATACATGAGTATCGTGTCATTCACTGGGAATCACCAGGGAGCAGGAGGAGGAGGACCTCATCTGAAACAACGAACCGTGGTTGTCGTTGTCATCTTAATCGTCACCGAACTATTTCTTGCTGCCATTTTTCAGTTGATTGTCGTGTTCCCCCAAATAGCCAAATTCAGAAATTAGGCTCACTGAAGTTTGCCAGGAATTTTCATCATTTTTATTGCACTTCATCGTCATAATCCTCTTGTTCTTTTCATCTTCTTGTCACAGTTCTCACCCTAAAAAGACAAACCCACCAGAAAAAGAAGAAGTAAACAACCACGCCGGAAAACAAAAATATCCATTTTTCTGAACCCTTTTTTTGTTTGTTGTATATCTGCACTCGCCAGCAAACAGAACAAACAAACCAACAACCAGACGGACTTGAAAAAGAGAGACTATGTGGACCACAGATCACACCTGGTGGACAGGTAGATTCAATAATTGAAATCTATAGATTGTACAATGTACTGGACGGAAGATAATAGTATTAAAATCGCATCTGAATTCCACTGTTCAGTCTGATTGCCACTCGAAATGCTGTTTAATTAACAACACACAGATCCATCGAGTAAAAAAGAAGTTCGATTTGTGCAGTGGTTGGGGACGACGGATCAAGTCATCGAGCTACAGATTGAAGTAGCGATCGATTGCACAGTGTACTGAACCGGAGATGCTATCGATTCTGATGTATACGGCCGTGTGAATGAAGTCGATTGAGTGTGTACATTGGTCGACTGGAGATGACACGCTGATAGATCCATCGAGTAGAAAGTACGTAGAGCTACTGAGGGGAAGAAAAAAATTCATATTTTGTGTGTAAAATGATTTGATCAGGTCTCCCCGCCATTGCTTGTGTGCGTATGCGTGCGTCTGTGTTTGTGTTTTTCCGCCTTTCTATTGTTACACGCGCGCCGAGTTTGTGCATATATAAGGGAAACTGTGGCTATCGAGGTTTGCGGCACTCTTCTCGCGATCGGCACCACGCGACAGTCTACGGGTCCGGCGTTGGGTTGCGCCGCTACTCGGTTTTCATAATCCGTGACTCCCCCCAACATGCTGCTGCAAAACACCGCGGTGGGAGTACGAAGACTGGGCGATGGAGAGCTGCCTTCACTGCCACGGCCCTGGAGTTGTCTTCTGCGAACTTACTATTCTTCGTTCCTTGTCGTTGCTGCTGCTGCACCATGGAACCGGAGCATTGCAGCTGGATGGACAGCCCTGTGAGAGAGGGTGCGGCGCTGTGCAGCCCCTTCAGCGGTGGGAAACCAAGACCCCGCTGGTTCACACTCGTCTTCTGTCTTCCGATTACCATGGCTTGGTGCCTCCTCTGGATCCTGCTCATCGCTCTCTACGCCATCGTCTCTGCCCAGAACAACGCCGTTGGCAAGTCCTCTGAGCCTGCTCTAGCTCATAGCAATGCTTGATTTGATATTTTCTTGCTCCTTTTTGAAGCAGATTGCGATTTGGCGGGGGGAGAGCTCAGTAGACCGAGTTCAATAGGTAGAAACCAAAAGCCTATAGAGGCTATGGGCATTCAGTCAATGCCCCTGTGGGTTTTAATGTCTCTGACTTTCTTGCTTTCTTGCATCTGCTTGCAAGTTCAAATAATCCTGAATGTGTGCTAATGTTCCCGATGGTATGGAGGGAAACTGGAGGCTTCCGTATCTCTGGGGAAACAGTAGGCCAGGCGCATCAGACTTAGGGTTCGAAGATTGTGTTGGGAGAGGCGTCTTGTGTTGTTGACGATTGACAGTGAAAGCAACTTTGCCCTACCATTTTGGATTCTGTGCATACTAGAAAAGAGATTACGCTCCTAGATGGAACGCTCAACTGAGCAGTAGCAAAGCTTTCCCGTGACAAGCTGCTCCTCTGGTTGTAAACTATGGGGAGATTCTCATGGCAGATGGTCTCGTACTTTGAGAGTAACGCTCACGAGGTTATGACAACACTCACTGTTGTCATATTTGTTTTTATTTGTCCAGAACTGAGATAACGGTTACCTTCAAAGTGTTGTGCTAGAGTTTCCTCTGCTGCTGTCCCATAGATATGATTTTCTCACTATCTTTCTGGCAGATTGGGCTTGGGATTGCAAAGTCTTTGTCATAGTTTCTGCTGCTGTTACTGTTTTAAAGCTATTAGTTGCTGACCATGAATTTATACAGTCCATCTGTGGGTGGAAGGATCTTGAATATATCTGCAACCCCAAGTATCATGCCCCTGAACTTGTCTTGACTCCCATTCAGTTTTGCTCATCTCTCTAGCAGATTGCAATCACTTTTGTCAAACATCATGTTTTGGCCAATGATATAAGTGAAAGACAGTAGACTCAATGTCAGTAGGGAAGGTTTGCTAGGGCACCACATCTGTTAAATCCAGGTGCCCTAAGATGAGCTCAACAAGAACAGAAATCTCATGAGGAAAAACAATAGATTGAAATTCATTTGATTTCTGTTTTCAATACAAAAGCAAATTGTGAAAGCATGACACATTGATAGTTTTTGGAATTTGAAGATGGTGTTGTCACAAAAGTCACACGGGTATCACTAGCTTTTGTGGCAGCTGAGAATTTATACTCATGTTGCATTTTAATCCTTTGATGTCAGCTCTTCATATATTTATGAAGCAGAATTCACCAATTGTTGAATGTTCACCTGCCAGGAGGCATGAGTTCAGTTCACAGTGTCATTCTTAAACCCCCTGCTGATGGGATTGCCATGCGTGTACTCTACAGACAATTATATACGCATAGACTGTGGAGGATCTGTTGACTTCACTAACAACATCAATGAGACATGGATGTCAGACAAGTATTTCACTGGTGGAGCTCCTGCTACTGTGCTGGATCCAGGCCAGTTTGTACAACAACAGGAGCGAACTGTGCGCTTCTTCCCTATTGCAATGGGAAAGAAGAATTGTTATGTGGTCAATGTCCCAAATGGACGGTACTTCATTCGCATGTTTTTTGTGTATGATGATTATGACAGGCAACAGCATTCACCAAGCTTTGATGTCTCAGTGGAGGGGACAGTGGTGTTCAGTTGGCGCAATCCATGGCAGGATTACTTTGCACAAAATGGTGCATACTCTGATCTTTTTGCATTCATTCATGATGGGGCAGCAACTGTGTGTTTCTACAGCATTGCCACTGACTCACCTGTCATTGGAGCTCTGGAGCTTCTTGAAGTTGATGAGCTTTCCTATGATTCTCAGAGCACAGGTGAGAGTGTTATTTTGGTGAACTATGGCAGGCTCATGACTGGCTATGAGTCATTTGGGCCTGGGTTTACAAATGATACTGATGAATTGGGGCGAGGATGGGAACAAGATGACTTTTACAGCTTCAGCCCTAAATCCGTCCTGACAACAACTCAGAATATTCTGAACACCACACTGCCACCAAATTACTTCCCAGAGAAGCTCTACCAAGCATGTCGGAGCTTGGCTGAGGGAGGGAGCATCAATTATGTGTTTGAGGTTGATTCAAACTTGGATTATGCAATATGGTTGCATTTTGCAGAGATTGACCCAAGTGTCAAGGCACAGGGGCAACGAGTGTTTGATGTTCGTATCAACAACCAGGTGGTGCTCCCCAGTCTTGATATTTACAAATTGGCAGGAGGGCCATTTTCTGCTTATGACTGGCATTTCACTGTGGTCAACCTAACTGGGTCCTCCCTGACCATAGACTTTGAGGCAAAAATTGGGCCTCCATTGATATGTGGGCTGGAGGTTTATGCACTGCTGACTGCAGACCTGACTACAAAGGTCACAGAAGGTGAGTTGTACTCTAAACCAAGGCAGTCTCAACTCTGGATCAGGAATATCAAGACATTTGAGATTCTTAAGTTTCTTGGTGCGTGTAGTGGAGCAATGTTGTGAGGAGTGTTCAGATGAAAGTTGCCATGTCTCAAGCAATAATTTGTCAAGTTTGAACACATACAACATGAACCTGTCAGAACTGTGCTGACATCTGACTTGACATGAACTTGTCAGAACATCAGCATTTGTTCATTCCCTTCTGTCCAGGGACACAGAAGATACATTTTTATGGTGAAGATCAGCTGATCTTGATGCTAGAAAGGAAGGGCAAGACTATAACATGTTTGGAAACAAATACATCTCTAAAATTTAGGTGGAAATAAAGAAAACAGAATGCTGGAGAAGTGCTAATTAAAGTATGCTCTCAAGGACTTTGCTTGCAGCCATGGCCATGCAGGCATTGAGAATGTCTCTAAATGTTCCAGAAAGGATGGGTTGGAATGGAGATCCTTGTGCCCCTACTAGGTGAATTTAATCAACCCACCCCTGTGCAATAAGAATTGCATCTATATTCAGTTACAGCCTGATTGGTTTTAGCAAGAAGTGAATTTGGATGCTAAAAGGGTGTTCTGATCTGGATGTCAGGTGGGATCCATGGGAAGGTGTGACATGCAACCTAGCAGTGGACAAATCAGGGCTTATAATCACAAATTTGTATTTGCTCCCTTCCTTATTCTCCATATCTGCACTGTTGCTTAACCTTCACCCAATCCTGCAATCATTCCATGACTGATTCCAGTCACTGCTTAGGAGCTCTGTTATCAAGCAAATGATTAACTCTTGAAAGAAGTCTTAAAACAACAGTAGATAAGTGAGGTTATTATCTGGTTCAGCATTCAAAGACCAATTCAGGTTTTTTTAGAAGAGGGGTGGAGGTGTTTTGCAGGCAAGGTAATGCACGAACTGATTTGACTTTCTTTTTGGTATCTTTTGGGTTCCTTGGTATGGAGAAGTTTGCAATACTTATGAAGACATTTCTTTTTGGCATCTGTTGAAGCACCCGGTGATGAAGTGCCATCATCAAATTGTCAGCATCATTGCTATGAATTTTTTTGATTGCAGCAGTTGCACTCCTTGTCAACATGTTGTGCTGGTTATGGTGTGCAGAAACATCTCAGGTCAAGGTCTACAAGGCTTCATCAGTGATCAGATAACTCTCCTAACTCATCTTACCACACTGTGAGTGGCACCTCTGCTGCTTCCCATTGTTGTAAGAATAGTAGAATAGCACGATTATTATTATTTTACGGATAATAAGCCTGCCATGCTTTTAGAATGCTTTTGGAATTTGTTTGAACTTCATTGATGGGGGTTTTAAGAATCTAAGATATGAGATGATGGAGTGACATTGCATTGTGTTTATGAGGAGAGCTGTAAGAGGACACTATAGTCTTACAGGATCTTTTCGCTCCTTACTACATGTCTCACAATGGAATTTTACTAACAGGAATCTAAGCAACAATATGCTAGGAGGCAGCATCCCAGCAGGGCTAGGCCTAAACAGCCTCACCAGTGTGTAAGTGATTTTCACATTTCTTATATGGATACCAACCTATCTTGTGACAAATTACTGCTGCTGCTCAGAATTCAGAACACTCCTGAGGCTTAGTCAACTTTCAAGAGCTTTGGGTTCTCCTGTGAGGACTTACATTCTCGTTGAGCTGGTGAGAGTTATAGTCAAAGCATATTTACAGCCATATTTGATTGAATTTTTGAGTTAGGCTTTGGGACAATGGTGCTAGAATTGTCTTACATTGAACATGCCACAATGATGTTTCTGCATGCATCTTACACCACAGACACCATCAATTTCAGCCTGGATCTGTTACCTGATTAGCAAGCCTGGATTGATGTTCACATGCAACCTGTAAAGATTGCAATGGGCATGGTGACAGGGACTTGTCGGGAAACCTTCTCACTGGAAACATTCCAGCCAGTCTTGGGTCACAGCAGCTGCGACAACTGTAAGCTTTCAGGTTTCCTGAACCCATGTTTGTTTCAGAAACATCCCAAAGTCTGATCTTGACCTATTCAAATGACAATCTCAACAGGAAGGATCCACTAGTGTATAACAAGAGGATTTTGATAAAATCTTTCTCATTGTCCACTGCAGATTACTGAGCAACAACCAATTGTCAGGGCAGGTTCCAATTCCAATCTATTCCATGGGAGTCCATGGTGGCTTCATTAACCTGTCATCCAATGCAGGGCTGTGCGGAGTACCGTCAT
>Ga0116228_10003976_pt1 | contig 13074 bp, 11 predicted proteins | sample S1TSphfallax_2_FD_89694 | JGI IMG/M metagenome (GOLD analysis project Ga0116228, IMG submission 89694) | Host-associated microbial communities from peat moss isolated from Minnesota, USA - S1T2_Fc - Sphagnum fallax MG | ecosystem: Host-associated > Plants > Peat moss > Unclassified | place... | reverse complement strand
TCACTTGGGGACGAACTTCTGCTATCAGCGTCGACGCCACCCGACCGGGCAGTTCGGTCGTGAGCGCGACCTTGTCCGACTTGAGAACGACGTAGCCGACGCTGGGAACCTTCTCGGTCGGCGGCGGGCCGTTCTTCGGCGCAGGCCCGCAGGCCCCAACCATCGAGGCGGCGGCTATCAAGGCACCTGCCTTGGCGGCCGCCATCTTCCTAATTCGGGGCCGAAACGTTGCGTTTGAATCGCGATTTGACGCCAGTGCCATGGCCCACATCCATTTATAACCGTACCGTACGGTCCACTATAAAGTTGACTTTGGACCCCTGTCAAGGAAAAATGAACCGAGCGGTACATAATAGAAATACAGGCATTCCATGCGGGTTCGAACCGAAGCAAAACGCAGCGATATCATGGAGATAGCCGCGAGCGTGTTCTTGGAGCAAGGTTTCGCACGCACCTCGATGTCGGAGATCGCGGCCCGACTCGGAGGCTCGAAGACCACCCTCTATGGCTACTTTCGATCCAAGGAAGAGTTGTTCGTGGAGGTTGTGGCCGCGGAGGCCGTCAAGCATCTCTTACCCACCTTTGTGGAGCTCGACGAAACGTCCGCGGACCTGCGCGACGCACTGGTACCGCTGGGTGAGAAGCTTCTCACCTTCCTGCTGACGCCCGATGCCATTGCGGTCCATCGTATGGTGATGAGCGAAGCGGGGCGCTCGAACATCGGTCAGAATTTCTTCTTGAACGGCCGACAACGCGGTCTTGGCTACATTGCCGCGTTCCTGGAGCGCGCCAGCAAGATTGGCAAGATCCGCCCATGCGACTTCGTCGTGGCAGGTACGCATCTGCTGGCGCTGCTCGAGTCGGAATTGCTGCCGCCCGTTCATTTTGGCCTTGCACGCCCCGCGCCCTCGCCGCTCGAGATCCGCCAGGCGACGGAGCGCGCTGTCGAGGTGTTTCTGAGTGCCTACGCGATCCAAGACCCGAAGGTCGAGCATGCCTCAATGCGCCAAGCCGAGCGCAACGAGCGATGATGCGAACAGGTTCGGGACGGCGTGCGCGGCGATGCAGACCGGCGTGTTGCGCGACTTCAGATAATAGGCGGTGAATACGGCATCATCGACGAACCAAATCATGCCGTGCGCGAAGCCCCGGCCGGCGATGAATACCGCCGTCGTGACGGTAATCTGCACCAAGGCCGCGACTTTGTAGCGACGCCCCAGTAATTCGCCCAGCCTCTCCGTGGAATACGCGCGAAACGAAATCTCGGTCAGCAGCGCGCCGTTGGTGGTCAAAAGCACGAGAATCACGCCAGGCCCTTGCAGCAGACGATCCATCAGGGCTGACGGTGTCTCGACGATGCCGAGGCGGGCCGTCAGTGCGGTGACCGTAGCCGTGATCGCCACATTGACCAGCACGCCGGCAATTGCCAACGGCACGAGTTTCCACGTGGGACGGGTAAGTCCGATACTCGCCGGCGAGCGCCGCTCCACGAGCCATACCCAGGCAAGCGTCAGATAGGGCGTGATTGCCAAGACCCAGGCGGCACTCACATCGGTAAACCCAAGCCGCGTGGCGGCAAGCGCCGGCATGGCCAAAGCCAGCAGCAGCCCGAGAGTTTTTACGATCACGTCCGATGACGGTACAGCAAAGAGAACCGGTTCCTCAAGGGCTTCGGCGACAAAGCGTCAACGCTCCCTATGGAGTCATAGGCACCAGAGGACAGCGAGTTGGACGGCTGGGCTGATTCCGAAACTTCCCTACACCACGCAACAATAGTAAAACTGCGGACTTGAATGGCAGTCGAGTTTCAGTGATATGAGAGGTAAGGTTTTCCTATGACTATCGAGCGGCTCAAAGAGTATCGCCAGACGGATCCCATCGAATCGATCATGGAGGGAATTGACGCCGACGGCGGTGTGATCGTGCACGATTTCATCCCGCCTGACTTGCTCGAGCGTCTCAACCTGCAATTGGATGCCGACATTCGCAAGACCTCGCCGGGAGCCAACTTGGACGACCCGAGAACGACGGCCTTTTGGGGCGGACAGACCAAGCGATTTACCCGGTTGGCGGCCCGTGCCCCAGCGTTCGCGGAACTCTTGGATCATGACTTGATGCATTCATGGGCAGGCCGCGCCCTGAAGGAGGGTTATTGGCTGAACACCGGTCAGGCGATGATCGTAGGCCCCGGCGAGAAGGCGCAAATGTTGCACCGGGACCTTGGCCTCTGGCCGATCTTCGTCGAGAGCGGCAAAAATGCGCCGGAATGCATGGTCAGCATCCTGTTGGCGCTGTCCGACTTCACCGAGGAAGTGGGCGCCACGCGGGTGGTGCCCGGCAGTCATCGTTGGGACAGCTTCCATACCGAGGCCGATCCTAACCGTACTTTGGCCGCTGTCATGCCCGCCGGTGCCGCGTTCCTGTATTCCGGCAAGACCATCCATGGAGCCGGTGCAAATCGCACCGCCCACTCCTGGCGCCGCGGACTCCATATGAGCTTCGTGCTTGGCTGGCTCACGCCGGAGGAAGCTTCACCCATTGCGGTTCCGTGGGAAATTGCCAGGGGCTATTCCGAAAGAGTCCAACGGATGCTCGGCTATATTTCCCCACGACACCGCGCCGAGGCTGCGCCGCTGCAGTGGTTGATCGATTTCAAGGACACTCGATTACATCTCGCGCAGTAAGCTTAACTCGCCCATCGACTTTGCTTGGACTGCTACAGAAAGCCACGTTCCCTTCGAACACTGGGTAAATTGTAATCTTCGTGCTACATATCCCTCTAATTTGTAGTACGAAGATCCCAAATGCCGACGCCACATCATCCTCCTGCTGCTGTGCAACGCGCCTTGCGCAAGCTTGGCGCCGACATCCACGATGCGCGTCGGCGTCGGCGGCTGCCGATGGCCGTCGTGGCTCAACGCGCCTTCACGTCCCGCTCGACTCTGCAAAGGGTCGAGGCCGGAGACACCAGCGTCAGCATCGGCATCTATGCTGGTGTACTTCAGGCACTCGGCCTGCTTGATGGGTTGAGCCAGATTGCCGATATCGGCAACGACTCTGTTGGACAGGCGATGGCGAGCGCCGCTCTGCCTAAGCATGTACACCTCAAATCTAAAGCGCGGTCGCCTCGGGATGGCTGATTTCGAGGTACATATCGATTTGAACGGTCGCACGCGACCCATCGGACTTGCGCGACGCCGCATCACGAGCTGATCAAGGTCGCCGGCCAAGCCGTGATGCTTTCGCGTCGCTTCGATCGCGCAGGCGCGATCCGCATTCCCTTCCTGTCTGCGATGGCAATGATTAATGCGAGATAAAAGAGGTCGCGACGGTAACCGCGAATTGGCGCGACATCGCAAAATCGACCGGCGCACGCCCAGACGAAATCGATCGAATGGCAAGCGCTTTCGAGCACGACGATCTGAAACGGGCAGTGTCGCTATGACCAAAAACTTTTGGCGCGCCCGGAGAGATTCGAACTCCCGACCACCTGGTTCGAAGCCAGGTGCTCTATCCAGCTGAGCTACGGGCGCAACGCCACTATTGTAACGGAAGCGGCACGCTGTTGCTTTGGGCCTGGCAGTGGCCACTCGGCCAATCGCGACCTTGAATGATCTCTGCAATCTTCATTGCGCCAAATACCGCGGATCTATGCCCGCGCCGAGCGTGAAAGACGAACCCACGACGCCGACCACAGCCGTCTTTCGATTCAACCCGAGCGATGCCCGCAGCTGATACGTCGCTTCGAAACCGGTGCAATGTGCCGCGAGCAAGTATTGGACCTTGTATCGTTTCAAGGATTCGCCGGTCCACGCGACCGTTTGCTCGGAGGCCGAAAAAAGATGCAGGCCTCCGATGATCGCCAGCACCGTCACGCCGGGTGCGGGCACGATCGTCACCGCATAGTCGGCTATGTTGACGATGCCGGCATGGGCACATCCGCTCAAGATGACCAGACCATCGGCAGTGTTGAAAACGAGCGCTGAGTCTTCCGGCACGTTGTCCTCGACACGACCCTGCGCCGTGTTCAACGACAACCCCGGGGACCAGTTCTTTTCGTCGTGCGGACGAGGCACCGGGCCGCTGAACCAGACTCCCGGAAAAATCTCGGTGGGCTTGTCATGGACGATGAATGCACCGCCGGCAGCAGGGTATTCATCTTTGACCTTGAGCAAGCCGTTGTGGTCTGCGCCCGCCGCATCCAACCGGGGCTCGAAAATCCCGGCGCCGATGTGCACCCGGCTCATCGCTTTCGGATTGCTCTTCATCAATTCGCGACGCAGCGTCATCAATCCTGAGACGTGATCCCAATGATTGTGCGACAACACAACATCTTCCACATCGTGCAGGTCTATTTTCAAGGCCGCGGCATTTTTCAGCACGAGATCGGGCGACGCGCCCGTGTCGTACAGAATCTTGTGCCCGTCGGCTTCGACGAGCGCCGAAAAGCCCCATTCGCCGTCTCCGTCGTGGGGATTGCCGGCAACCATCGTGACCAGGGTGGTTATCTTTAGCGTGTGTACCTGGTGGTAAGTGGCCGCTCGAGCTGTCGGCAGCACGATGAGTTGCACCAAAAACAACAGGCTCAAAGCAGAACGTATCATCAGGAGATCCCCGCTTGCGGCATGCGCGAATTGTACTAGCTCTGCTCCGTCGGCGGTGCTTCAGCTAGAATTGCCGCCCGCTCAACTACAGGTGACTCATGACGCCATCAACTTCCTCTCGCCCACTGGTCGCGCTCGTGACCGGTGCGTCTCGCGGCATCGGCGCCGTCATCGCCGCGCAGCTGGCGGCGCGCGGCGTTCGGGTTGCCCTTCATTACCGCAATCGGCGCAGCGAGGCCGACGCGCTGCCGGCAAAGCTGGCGGGTTCCGGTCACGCCGCCTTCGCAGCCGACTTCGCAAAACCCGAGGCCCCCGCGTCGCTGTGGCGGGAAGTCACCGCGACGATGGGCGGTGTCGATATCCTCATCAATAACGCCGGATTATTCGTCGATCATCCGCCCCTGAGCACCTCCTATGAGTCGTGGCAGGCTGCCTGGGCTTTGACCCTGGGCGCAAATCTGATCGGCCCCGCCAACTTAAGCTTACTGGCTGCGCAGAGCATGAACGAGCGCGAGCCCGTGAATCTGAACTTCGGCCGCGGCCGCATCGTGAACATATCCTCGCGAGGAGCATTTCGAGGCGAGCCCGATTCACCCGCCTATGGCGCCAGTAAAGCAGGATTGAATTCGCTGTCTCAAAGCTTGGCGAAGGCCTTGGCGCCGCGTGCCATCTATGTGTACTGCCTCGCGCCGGGATGGGTCGAAACCGACATGGCGCGAGATCATATAGCCGGTCCGGGCGGCGCCGAGCTTCTGGCGCAACATCCGCTCGGCCGCGTCGCTCAGCCGGAAGAAATTGCCAATGCAGCGATCTACTGCGCATTGGAAGCGCCGGCCGCCATGACCGGCGGAGTCATCGACGTCAACGGCGCGAGTTACCTTCGTACCTGACTCAGAAGCAATATTGAAGGATTCGCATGCCGTCGCGCGAACCCGAAAGTGCATTCGCACGGTGATGCTGGGCCTGTGTCCTATCAGGCGGGATAGGCAGCAGCGAGCCAACTGTGCCTTTCATGTTGGCTCGTTGCCGCCTATCCCGCCGGGCTTCGCCATCAGCCGCAGGATAGCCTCCCGCGGCAGCTCATCGAGCGGACTGCTGTCTTCCTTGATTTGCGCGAACAGCTTGTCGCGCATGCGCCGCGTCCAATAACTCTTGATGTGATTGGAGATGCCCGCGATCGCATCTTCGCGGTCCGGTTGCGAGCGAAAAAAATTGCCGATGTCATTCGCCATCTGCACCAAATGTCCTGAATCACTCATGAGCGGACCGTGGCGCTATTTCGCCGCGTCCGCATTCGCGCGCTTGACGAAATTCTCCTGCGCCACGGTGAATTCACGGAAGCGCTTCTGCCATTCAGAGGGCTGGCTGACACGCGTCGCCTGCACTGCGGTGACTTTGTATTCCGGGCAATTGGTCGCCCAGTCGGAGTTGTCGGTGGTGATGACGTTCGCGCCGGACTCCGGGAAGTGGAACGTGGTGTACACCACGCCGGGCTGCACGCGCTCCGTGACGCGGGCGCGCAGCACCGTGTCGCCGGCGCGGCTCGCGATGCCGACCCAATCACCTTCGGCAATGCCGCGCTCCTCGGCGTCGTGCGGGTGGATCTCCAGGCGATCCTCGTCGTGCCAGACATTGTTCTCCGTACGGCGTGTCTGCGCGCCCACGTTGTACTGGCTCAAGATCCGGCCGGTGGTGAGGATCAGCGGGAATCTTGCATTCACTTTCTCATGCGTCGGCACATATTCCGTGAGCAGGAACCTGCCTTTGCCGCGCACGAACTCGCCGATGTGCATGGTCGGCGTGCCCTCGGGGTGTCCGGCGTTGCAGGGCCATTGAATGCTGCCCAACTCATCGAGCCGCTCGAAGCTGACGCCGGTGAAGGTCGGCGTGAGCCGCGCGATCTCATCCATGATTTCAGACGGATGCGTGTAGGTCATGGGATACCCGACGGCATTGGACAACAGCTGCGTGATCTCCCAGTCCGCGTATCCAGCCTTGGGCTTCATGACCTTGCGGACGCGGGAGATGCGCCGCTCCGCATTGGTAAAGGTGCCGTCCTTTTCCAGGAACGATGAACCGGGCAGGAACACATGCGCGAACTTGGCCGATTCGTTGAGGAACAGATCCTGCACGATGATGCATTCCATGGACGTCAGCGCCGCGGTCACGTGCTGGGTATTCGGATCGGATTGCGCGATGTCCTCGCCTTCGATGTACAGTCCCTTGAAGTCTCCATCGAGTGCGGCTTCGAACATGTTGGGAATCCGCAATCCCGGCTCGTTCTGCAAACCGACGCCCCACTCGCCTTCGAACAGCTTGCGCACGCCGTCGTCGGAGACATGCCGGTAGCCCGGGAACTCGTGCGGAAATGAACCCATGTCGCACGAGCCCTGAACGTTGTTCTGGCCGCGCAGCGGATTGACGCCGACGCCCTCCCGTCCGATGTTGCCGGTCGCCATCGCCAGATTTGCGATGCCCATGACCATGGTCGAGCCTTGGCTATGCTCGGTGACGCCCAGTCCATAGTAGATCGCGCCGTTCTTGGCGGTCGCGTACAACCGTGCAGCCGCGCGCACGTCCGCCGCGGGCACGCCGGTGACCGCTTCCATGGTCTCGGGCGAGTTCTTTTCCTGCGCGACGAAGTCGCGCCACCGGTTGAAGGAGTCGATCTCGCAGCGCTCGCGCACGAACTCCTCCTTGACGAGGCCTTCTGTGACCACCACGTGTGCAAGGCTGTTGATCAGCGCGACGTTGGTACCCGGGCGCAGCTTCAAATGCTGGTTGGCGGCGATGTGCGGCGTGCGCACAAGGTCGATGCGGCGCGGATCGGCGACGATCAGTCCTGCACCCTGACGCAGACGCCGCTTCATCTGCGACGCGAATACCGGATGACCGTCGGTCGGATTGGCACCAATGACGAAAATCACATCGGCTTTCATGACGGAATCGAAGCTCTGAGTTCCGGCGGACTCGCCCAGCGTATTTTTCAACCCGTATCCGGTCGGCGAATGACACACCCGCGCACAGGTGTCGACATTGTTGTTGCCGAAGCCCGCCCGCACGAGCTTTTGCACCAGGTAGGTCTCCTCGTTGGTGCAGCGCGAGGACGTGATGCCGCCGATCGAATCGCGGCCATACTTCTCCTGGATTCGTTTCAATTCGCTCGCGGCATAGGCGATCGCTTCCTCCCAGGAAACCTCTTTCCACGGGTCGGTGATCTTGCCGCGGATCATCGGTTTGGTGATGCGGTCGGAATGCGTCGCATAGCCGATGGCAAAGCGTCCTTTGACGCAGGAATGGCCATGATTCGCGTGGCCGTCCTTGTTCGGCACCATGCGCACGACTTCCTCGCCCTTCATTTCGGCGCGGAACGAGCAGCCGACTCCGCAGTAGGCGCAGGTCGTCGTGACGCTATGCTCCGCCTGACCCTTGTCGATCAGGCTCTTCTCGGAGAGCGTGGCGGTCGGACATGCCTGTACGCAGGCACCACACGAGACGCACTCCGAATCCATGAACGACACGTTCTGGCTCGGCGACACCTTCGAGTCGAAGCCGCGATCCTGGATGGTCAGGGCCAGGGTTCCTTGCTGCTCGTCGCAGGCGCGCACGCAGCGCGAGCACACGATGCACTTGCTCGGATCGAACGTGAAATACGGGTTGCTCTCGTCCTTTTCGGCCACCAGATGGTTGGCACCCTCATAGCCGTAGCGGACTTCGCGCAAGCCAACCACACCGGCCATGTCCTGCAATTCGCAATGCCCGTTGGCCGGGCAGGTCAGGCAGTCGAGCGGATGATCGGAGATGTACAGCTCCATCACGCCGCGCCGTACGTCGGCGAGCTGCTTGTTCTGCGTCGTGACTTTCATACCTTCAGCCACGGGCGTCGTGCATGAGGCCGGCAACCCCTTCACACCCTCGATCTGAACCAGACACAAGCGGCACGAGCCGAATGCCTCCAGCTGGTCGGTCGCACACAGCTTCGGGATCTTGGAGCCGAGCAGCGCCGCCGCGCGCATCACCGAGGTACCCTCCGGTACGCTGACCTCCTGGCCATCGATGTTCAGCGTGACGGTCTTTGCGCTGCTGCGCGCCGGTGTTCCGAGATCTTGTTCGACGATGGACTGCATGGTTGATCCTCTTAAGCTGGAACGCGCAGGCGTGGTGTATCGCGCGCCGCTTTCTGGAAATCCTCAGGAAAATGGTTCATCGCCGAGAGCACCGGATACGGCGTCAAGCCGCCGAGCGCACACAAAGATCCGTGGGTCATGATCTCGCACAGGTCGCGCAAGATCGCTTCTTGCTTCGCCGCGTTCTCGCCCGCCACCAAACGGTCGATCACTTCGACACCGCGCGTCGAGCCGATGCGGCACGGCGTGCACTTGCCGCAAGACTCGATGGCGCAGAACTCCATCGCATAGCGCGCCTGGGCCGCCATGTCGACCGTGTCGTCGAACGCCACGATGCCTCCATGTCCCAGCATCGCCTTGATCCCGGCAAATGCCTCATAGTCGAGTGGCGTGTCGAATTGCGATTCAGGCAGATACGCTCCCAACGGTCCGCCGACCTGCACTGCGCGGATCGGCCGGCCGGTCAAGGAGCCGCCGCCGAAGTCGTACAACAGTTCGCGCAGCGTGGCACCGAATGCCTTCTCCACCAAGCCGCCCTGCTTGATGTTGCCGGTGAGTTGTATCGGCAGCGTGCCTCGCGATCTGCCCATGCCGTAGTGCTGATAAAAGGCGGCGCCTTTGTCCAGAATGATCGGCACCGAGGCCAGCGTGATGACGTTGTTGATCACGGTCGGTTTGCCGAACAGTCCCTGCAGTGCCGGCAGCGGTGGTTTGAAGCGCACCTGACCGCGCTTGCCTTCCAGCGACTCGAGCAAGGAGGTCTCCTCGCCGCAAATGTAGGCACCGCCGCCGAGGCGAACTTCCACATCGAAGCGCTTGCCGCTGCCTAGGATGTTGTCGCCGAGATAACCGCGCGCATGGGCGGCGGCAATTGCCGCCTTCAGGGCGACATGGGCGTCGGGATACTCCCAACGCAGATAAATATAGCCCTGGGTCGCGCCGGTGGCGATCCCGGCGATCGTCATGCCCTCGATCAACACGAAGGGATCGCCCTCCATCACCATGCGATCGGAGTAGGTGCCGGAGTCGCCCTCGTCGGCATTGCAGACGATGTATTTCTGGCTGCCGCCCGCGCCCAAGACGGTCTTCCACTTGATGCCGGCCGGAAACGCGGCTCCGCCACGGCCGCGCAAGCCGGACTCGGTCACCGCCGCAACGATCGCTGCCGGCTCCATGTCGAGTGCCTTTTGCAGTCCGCGATAACCGTCGTGGTCGATGTAGTCCTGAATGCTGCGCGGATCGGTGATGCCGACGCGTGCGAACGTGAGCCGCTCTTGGTTCTTGAAATAGGGGATTTGATCCGTGAATCCCAAATTGAGCGCATGCGGCATGCCCAGCGTAAATTGTGCATTGAACAAGCTCTCGACCTCGCCCGCGGCAACGGGCCCGTATGCGATCCGACCGCGCGCGGTCGCGACTTCGATCATCGGCTCGAGCCAGAGCAATCCGCGCGAACCGTTGCGCACCATCTCGATGTCGATACCGCGCCGTCGTGCACCGGCGAGAATCGCATCGGCGGTTTCATCGGCACCGACACCGCGGGCGGCCGCATCGATCGGAACATAGATCCTTGCTTTGCTCATGCTGCACCTGCCGTGCCGCGCGCTTTGGCCATCAGCTCATCGAAGCGCTGCGCCGACACCCGCCCGTGCAAGCGCTCATCGATCATGATCGAAGGACCCAGCGCGCAATTGCCGAGGCAGTACACCGGCTCCAGGCTGAGCGCGCCGTCCCGTGTGGTGCCGTGGAAGTCGATCCCCAAGCTTTGCTTCGCATGCGCCTCCAGCGCGCCGGCACCGACCGACTGGCAGGCTTCGGCGCGGCACACGTGCACGACATGGCGCCCGCCGCGCTCCTTGCGAAAATAATGGTAGAAGCTCACCACGCCATGAACTTCCGCGATCGAGAGATTCAGCTCTCGCGCAATCATCGGCACGGCCTCGTGAGGAATGAATCCGAGTTTTTCTTGGACCGCATGCAAAATCGGCATCAGCGCGCCTGGAGCCGCCTTTCCATGAGCGCAAATCTCACCCACCGCTTCCATATCGGCGCGCGACATCATTTTTGTCAGTGCCGCTTCTTGCATTTATTTGACGTCGCTCATGGAGGAGATGCTCGGGCTGCTGATATATTACGTCCGGCTCTCTGGCAGTGTCGAGCTATAGGACCACATTTCGCATCGGGGTTCGTATCATCAGTGCTGGTTATCAGCCGATAATCTGAACGCGCTAGCCGTGCTTCCTGGTACACGCGCTGATCGACCGCGCTCTACTCGCCAATGTCAAATCGCTCCGCGCCCGCGTAGCAAAGATAGCGACCCTTCGCGGCGCGTCCGAACAGCAGCATGCCGAGCTTCGTCGCCAAGTCGTAGCCCATCGAGGTTACGCCGTTGCGCGACACCATGATGGACACGCCGTTGTGGGCGGCTTTCATCACCATCTCGCCGGTGAGACGGCCGGTGGTGAATAACGACTTATCGCCGCCCGCGACGCCATGCAGCATCATCCATCCGGTGACCGTATCGAGTCCGTTGTGCCGGCTGACATCCTCGATGCTTACCAGCAGATCCGCGTTTTGGAACAGGGCGCAGCCATGCACCGAGCCGGCGGTGCGGTGCACGGCATCGTATTGCCGCGTGATCTCCAGGATACGCAGCAACGTTGAGTGGGAAATTCGCGTGGTGACATCGAGCGCTGTAACGTGCGCCATCCAGTCACCGAAGACCGTTCCCAGCCCGCATGCCGCAGCGGCGAACTGCGGTGCACGCAATGCGGCCGTCGCGGCACCGCGCACCGCGACCACGGCGCTGGCAGTGCTCCAGTCCACATCGACCGATTCGATCTCGGTCACCGCCTCGACGATACGCTGGTTGCGCAGGTATCCCATGACCAGCAATTCCGGCTTGGCGCCGAGCGTCATCAGGGTCACCAGTTCTTGTCCGTTGACGACGATCTTCAGAGGGCGCTCGATGGGCACGTGCAGGCTGCGCCGCTCACCGGTCTCGTCGCGAACCTCCAGTTCACGCAGCGGTTGCGCACCGGCCGCACTCAGCCGCGGGGCGCCCGCCACGGGCGGCAAGCCTTGCGCCTGCGGAGAACTGACAAATGCGCTGATGTCGTCGATCAAGATGCAGATCTGCCCCGCCCATCGGCGATTCGATGTTCCCGCTACAATACAACATGCCTTCATGTCCGTGCCGAGCGCGGCGCCGATGACACCCGAACTCGCCGAGGCTGCGATTCGGGCCAGCATGACGCCGCTCGCCGTCGAATCGCTGCCGCTGCGGCAATGTGTCGGCGCGACCTTGCGCGAAAGAATTTACGCGGAACGGGACAACCCGCCGTTCGACCGCGTCGCCATGGACGGCATCGCGGTATCGAGTGACGCGTTGCAACGCGGCTGCACCCGCTTCCACATTCAAGCGACGCAAGCCGCAGGATGTCCTGCACTACATCTTGCCGCGGGCGATAACGCCATCGAAGTCATGACGGGCGCAACCATGCCGCTTGCCGGCGACTGCGTGATTCCGGTGGAGCAGTATCAGGTTCACCAAGGCGTGGCGTCTTTGAATGACGGCGTCGCCGCGCAGCCCTTCAGCAATGTGCATCGCCGCGGCTCTGACGGTGTGGTGGGCGCGTTGCTGTTGGAGGCGGGCAGAGTGTTGCGTCCTCCTGATATCGCCGTCGCGGCATCCGCCGGCGTCGCCCGCCTGCAGGTGAGCCGCCAACCCACCTTGATGATCATCTCCACGGGAGACGAACTGATCGAGCCGGGCGATCCGATTGCCGAGCATCAGGTGCGCCGCTCGAATGCCTACGGCGTGATCGCCGCGCTGCGTGCACGCGGCTTCGCACGCATCGGCGATGATCACCTGCCCGACGATGAGTCCTTGCTGTACGAACGTTTGTCGCAGCATCTGTCCACGCACGATGTATTGGTCTTGAGCGGCGGCGTATCCATGGGGAAGTTCGACCTCGTGCCGAAAGTGCTGCGGCAGCTCGGCGTGCAGCAAGTGCTTCACAAGGTCTCGCAGCGGCCCGGCAAGCCCATGTGGTTCGGCACCGCGAGGCAGGGTCAAGCGGTGTTCGGTTTGCCCGGCAATCCGGTATCGACGCTGGTGTGCTTGGTGCGGTACGTGATTCCGGCGTTGATGGCGGCAATGGGATCGACAGCCGAGGCGGGCGAGAGCGTGGCGCTGGCCTCAGCGGTGACCTTCGATCTGCCGCTCGCTTACTTTTTGCCCGTCGCGCTCGAGCGCGACCTGTGCGGCAAGCCCTGGGCGCACCCGCGAGCCACTAACGGGTCGGGCGACTTCGTCAGCTTGATCGGCACCGATGGGTTTA
>Ga0116228_10003975_pt1 | contig 13074 bp, 14 predicted proteins | sample S1TSphfallax_2_FD_89694 | JGI IMG/M metagenome (GOLD analysis project Ga0116228, IMG submission 89694) | Host-associated microbial communities from peat moss isolated from Minnesota, USA - S1T2_Fc - Sphagnum fallax MG | ecosystem: Host-associated > Plants > Peat moss > Unclassified | place... | reverse complement strand
TTCCAGAGTGAAGCAGAAACTTTAGAAAAATTGGGTAACCATCCCCAAATACCTCGTTTATTGGCGTATTTTGACGAAAACCAAGAATTTTTCCTAGTCCAAGAATATATTGATGGACATACACTCGCCGATGAACTCATCCATGGACAACCTTGGAGTCAAGAACAAGTCATCCAAATGCTACTAGAAATTTTGAGCATTCTCGAATTTGTCCATCAGCAAGGTGTCATCCATCGGGATATAAAACCAGATAATATTATTCGCCGTACTTCCGATTATAAATTAGTTTTAGTAGACTTTGGAGCAGTCAAGCAATTACATACATCATTAGCAACTGTAGGTAAACAATCTACAGCTACAGTTGCCATTGGGACTCCTGGTTATATGCCTACTGAACAAGCACAAGGTAAACCACGTCCTAATAGTGATATCTACTCTCTCGGTATTATTGCTATTCAAGCAATAACAGGTATATCAGTCAATCAGTTACAAGAAGATAGTAATACAGGTGAGATCCTATGGCAGAATTCTATCCCTATTGACTATCGATTAGCATCTATCCTGAGTCAGATGGTGCGTTACTACTTTAAAGACCGTTACCAAACTGCAGCAGAAGTTATCCGAGCAACTCATGAGTTAGTCAATATTCCTGCTACATCTGCTGTTTCATCCTCGTCTCTACAAGGAGTTAATCCGCAGCATCGGTATCCTTTAACGCAGTCGTTAGTCCAGAGAACTGTAGCTGTTGCTCCTGCGAATAACTTACCGAATAATACGAGGAAAATAAATAGGGATACCCCTAAATATGACCCTTTACCCTTATTGATTTGTCTCTTTTTAGTGGGTGGTGTGGCTATATTGGTAACTAATATATATCCTAGTGTGAAGAACTTTGCAGCTGCTTTAACGGGGAATATGCAAAGTCAAGGCAAAACCTGTTCTGTGATGGTAGAGGCTAATTCTAATATCCGCGCTGAACCAAGTTCCATCAATTCGGATAATATTTTAAAAACTCTGGGGGAAGAAACTGCATTCCCAGTAACGGGTAAACGTACAAAGCGCGGTTGGGTGGAGGTGAAACTCAGGTCTGGACGTATGGCTTGGGCGCATTCTGATGTGATCTCCAATAAGGAGCAATGGGTTTCTTGTCTACGGGATCAAGAAATTTCTATCCAAACTGTAGATGATAATTCTTTAATTTCTACCAGACCAATCCCCAAATTACTACCAAAATCAGCTATTACTTCGTCATCTCCACCACCTGAAGAAAAGGGTAAAGCTGTAGAAGATGCCAGACAGAAGTTGGAATCGGGAGATTTACAAGGAGCATTGGCTACGCTGAAAGCAATTCCCAAAAAAGCGGTTTCGGGTATTGCTGAAGGTGTGGAAATGACTAATCAATGGCAGCAAGATTGGAATAAGGCGGAAGTAGCAGCTAATGATATTAATCGCGACATTGATCGCGGTCAATGGGATAAGGTTCTGGCTTATAGATCCCATCCAGAAAAGCTACCCAATATCAAGTACTGGCGACAAAAGTTGGAACCTCTGTTTAAACAAGCTGAGGAGAATATGGGTAAGGAGTTGAAAGCTAAGATGGAGCAGGGGAGTGGGGGAGCAGAGGAAGCAGAGAGAGGAGGAAAGAATTAAAAAATCTCATTCCAATGATAGAGGAGGGACTATATTGTTGAATCTAATATTGAGGGAACATTCAATCAAAGCTCTCTCCCAATTTAGGTTACTTATAGGAGGGAGTAGGATTGATTGGTATATTCTCTCCCGTTGTGGCCGTGCGGCTGCGGCGGGAGAGAATTTGGCTATTTATTGGCTATTATTATGGCGATTTTACTGTTCCCTGTTCCCTGTTCCCTCTTTTTTGTTATCTAATTAAATGTTCATCATACTCTGTTGCTTCTACTCGTCTAGCTTCCATGTGGCTCGATGTAGGTAAAAACTCGGCTCGACGGACAGGGACTAAGGGTGGTGTGGGTCCATTGTAAGGATGAATGACTTGTACAGTTCTAGCAGAACGCTGACGGGGAGAAAATAAGGATAACACTCCAGCTGCAATAACTCCACCACCTATGGTCAAACTCATTCCACCTACAGCCCAGACAATGGGGGAAGACCACCAAGGATTTTGTGGAGGAAGTTGCTGATATGGGGGTACACTAGCCATTTTCAATTGATTGGCTTGTTGTGTCAATTGCCACTGTTGCTGGGTAAAGTTTTGTACTTGACCTTGGAGTTCCTGGTTTTGGAGCTTCAATTGTTCATTATCAGCTTTTAACCGATCCATTTGAATCTTCAGATTCTCTATTTCCTGATGGTTCTCAGAGTTGAGCGCGGGTGATGGTTGATTGGGATATCCTGGTTGACTGTAATTAGGCGGATACTGCACAGGTGATATCACCTGTGGTTGCTGCATTAGCGTAGTTGGTATTTGTGGTGTCATAGCTAGGTTAGGTTGGAAGGAGTTATTTGCTCCTTTAAGCAAGAGGAGCGCTGCTAAACCAGCTACAGCTACCCCACCAATAAACGCCATACTTTCACTCATTGCTCTTACCTCTTAACTCCGATTGAACCACAAATAAAATCTGGCTGACTTGCTCTCACACTCATAAATTTGATCTGGCGTTACGTAAAGCTGCTGATTTTGCTACAGATGTTATGAGAATAGTTTTTCCCTATCCTAACACTTACTGCTAACACTGAGAATTATAACAGTCTAATTGTCTAATAGAGAATGTTTAAAAATTCCACTATTATTTGCACTACTTATATTTTTTAATCTAATTTTCCCATTGGTGCAAGAGGGAAAATTTTTTTGCTTCATGTTTTACCCAAAGCCGTCTTGAGACTCTGACAAAATTCGGCGATCGCAGACAATCCTTCTGCAGGTGTACCTTGAGCCAATCGTTGGACAAAAGCACTCCCCACAATCACAGCATCAGCACCCCATTCCTTAACTTGACTTGCTTGTTCCGGTTGAGAAATCCCAAATCCCACTCCCACGGGTTTATCAGTAGCAATACGAATTTGTTTGAGTAAATCCAAAACTTGACCTGCAATTTGAGAACGGATTCCCGTGACACCTGTAACACTGACTAGATAAATAAATCCTTGGGAAGCATGGGCGATCACCTCTATTCTCTCAGCAGGAGTGGTAGGAGCTACCAATAAGGTCAAATCGATCCCCATCTGACTAGCAGGCGCTAATAAATTGCTAGCTTCCTCTAAAGGTAAATCAGGTACTACTAACCCGCTCACACCAGCTGCTTGAATTTGTTGGAGAAATTGCCCTATTCCCCGATGGAAAATCGGATTATAATAATTAAATAAAATAATTGGTGCTTTTATACTAGGAATAGTAGACTGTAAAACTTCTAATACCCGTTCTAACGTTGTCCCGCGAGAAAGGGAACGAGTAGCTGCAGCTTGAATTACCGGACCATCAGCTAGTGGGTCAGAATAAGGTATACCCAATTCAATAAAATCTGCTCCAGATTGATCCAGAATTTGCAAAGCTTTGGCTGTGGTTTCTAAATCGGGGTCACCAGCAGTAATAAACGGAATCAGAGCACATTCACGCTTTTGTCTCAAAGTCTCAAACCGATGGGAAATAGTAGTCATTATTCAGTAAAAGGTCGTAGTGAATCCCCATAATATGAGATTTAGGGGATCATATCATCATCAACAATACAACCTATTTACCTTGTTCGATCTCGGATTGAATTTTTGCCAGTTCTTCTGCAGAAAGTTCATCCAAACGCTTTTGGAAAAAAGCTTGATCATAGTTCTGGCGTTGTTGATGGTAGGTCATGTTATTTCTCGTCGCTCTGATAGCATAAGTAGCTAACCATCCAACTAAACCAGCTACCAAGAAGGCTTGGCTCCAAATTCCCGCACTTTGATCGTCTAAACCGAATAGATGCAAACTTAAATACACCAGTCCGCCAGCGATAAAAATGCCAAAGCTAATTCCAATAGCATCAATACGTCGCATGAAAATAATGACCTACCAAATTTTAATTAAGCAATTTGTCGTCGTTGGGGTCGAAAATTTACCCAAGGTGAGAGTACTAATAAACCTGGGAAGAAAAAGAAAACTAAGAAGTACATGAACACACGTTCGGGTGAGCTAACCACATACCACCGTGATTTGAGGTAAAACAACACAGCTATTGGTGCTGCTAGAAGATAAGCTCCAGCCAAAACTAAATACAATAGCGCTACTACCATAAGTCTTTCTTTGGGTTTGACAATGATTATATTTTAGCTGTTGATTCATGGTCATAGTAAGCAAAAAATAAACTCAAAGAAAGGATTTAGATTGGTTTTTTGCCAACAGACAGAAATTTTTTCGCTCCACTTGACAATAAAGCTAACATATATGATATAATGTAAATTCACCATCCAAACATCTTTGTTCGGATTTAAAAGTTAGATTTTGCTCTCAAACCTTGGACAAAAACCAACTTTATGGTGGAATATATGAGGAGTCATAACTGTCTCCCCAAAAAGCGGTTAAATCTGGGGGTGTGGCGGAATGGTAGACGCTACGGACTTAAAATATTGAGCCTTGTTGAAGAAATTCTACAAGTGTCAGCTCTCAAACTCAGGGAAACCTAAATTTGTTTACAAATATGGCAATCCTGAGCCAAGCTTCGGAATTTGGTGAATTGATTTTGGGAGATTAACCTAAAATCCTTTGGTCCAATCGAGGAAGGTGCAGAGACTCGACGGGAGCTACCCTAACGTTAAGCCGAGGGTAAAGGGAGAGTCCAATTCTCAAAACTTAAATTTGCCAAAAGCAAATAAGTAGTAGCGAAAGTTGCAGGAGAATGAAAATCCGTTGATCGTAAAAGGTCGTAAGGGTTCAAGTCCCTTCACCCCCATTTCAGGAATATAGCGAATACTAGTTGAAGATAATATTTAAGTGGTATTTATGTGTTTTAAACTCGTCCCTGTTCCAGGGATGGGTTTTGCTTTATACACAAATAAATATTGATCGAGTAGAAACCCAAATTAAGCTAAAGAAATAAGTTCTCAGAACTCACTCATTGATTAATATGACTGATAACGGTTTATCAATTGGTAAAAAGAATCAGGGTATTTTTCATCAAGAATCCGAGCAGTTAAATTTGCAAAATGAGCAAGACCGGATTTTTCAGCTTTTCCTGAAAATAATTAAGCACAAGAGTCCAGAAGAAGTACTACATGAGTTTAAGCATTTATTTATTGATAGTGCGATGTCTGATAATTTACTGGAGAATTGTAGAATATATAACATCTTTCGAGAAGGAGAACAGGAATTTTATCACACGATTAAACGTTGTTGCTATATTCTGATAAATACTTGGGAAACAAGTAGACAATATAAATATATTCAGGAATTAGTAGCTCTATTTGATGATTATACAAATCAACTAAAGTCTACTAGTTCAGATAAAATAAATTCTTACCAAATCTGGCTGAATAAGTTTCTCAATAGTAGAGATTATGAACAAATAAAAATTTTTGCTACTAGATATGAAGTAAAGAAACAAGAACAATGGTCTAGTAGATATACACCTTATTTATTAGTCGCTCAGTCCGCCGATCCAAATAACTCCCGTGAACAACGAGAAGCGGCGAGATTGCTGTCTCAACAAATGAAAGATAAATTTAAGTTTGAATTAGCTATGTATGTAGCTTATTCGCAATCCAATATATCTAGAACGAGTAAATATAAAAATCCTAGTATTTTAGGGGATAATATCTTGAGAATAATCAAGATTATTGTGAATAAAAAAGGAGCATATAGTTATGTAAATATTGCCAATATATTTATCAGACAGACACAAAATCAAACTTTAAGACAGATAAAGGTGAGTTTACAGAAATATCTATTATTTTCGGCGATTGAAGCACCAGCATTTGTGGAATCGATTAGAGAGAGTTTAGCTAAAAATCTATCATCTTGGAAATTAGGAAGTGATGATGAAAAAATCAATCAAGCCTTATTTTTAAGAACTTGTAATCGTTTAATTGATAGTTTAACAACAGAAAATGGTAAAATACCTACAAACTTGTGTTTATCATTACTTTCTCAAGGACATTCTCTCACATTAGTAGTGTTACTATTAAAAATAATTTTGATTTCTAAAAATTCTCGCGCCCATTTGGAAATCAGAATTGCTCAATTAATTACTTACTATGAAAATTATCCAGTTGAGGAATGTCAATGGTTAATTAATTTCATGGAAATCTTCGATATTACTTTTGCTATTTATTCGGAAAATGTGGAGTACAATTTGGTGAATATGAAAGACAGTAAGGATACTTTTCATTCCTTGGATGATTTGGATGATTATCGGGTTTTTTCTCAGTTGAAGTTAGAACCGGAAATTTTTTAACTATTTTCAAAATTTTCAAATAGAGGTTATGATATGGCGCAAGCTTTACCCAAATTAGTTACTTTTGCAGAATTTATTACATGGCTACCAGGAAACACTGGAAAACGTTACGAATTACATGATGGGGTAATTGTAGAAATGTCTCAGCCCAGTGGAAAACATGAAAGAATTACCGGATTTTTAGCAGGGGAAATTACCTTTGAATATAAGCGATTAAAGTTACCATATTTTATCCCCAAAATGGCATTAGTAAAACCACCTAAAAAATTTTCTGGTTATTCGCCAGATGTGATTTTAATCAATGATAATAATCTACATAACGAGGAATTGTGGGAAAAAGCATCTACAGTAACTCAATATGAATCTATTCCTTTAGTGATTGAGATTGTCAGCACAAATTGGGAAGATGATTATTACACCAAATTAGGAAATTATGAAGCTATGAAGATTCCCGAATATTGGATCGTTGATTACACAGCTTTGGGAGGAAGAAAATTTATTGGTAATCCTAAACAACCAACTATTTCTATTTATCATCTAGTTGATGAAGAATATCAAGTCGCTCGGTTTAGGAGTTTTGAACCTATTATATCCCCTACTTTTCCAGATTTAAACCTGAACGCTGATCAGATTTTTAATGGTGCTTTCTAGCGCATTTGAGCCAATTTTTCATCCAACCACCCTAAACCAGCACCAGCCGTTTCAGCTAAAATACTCACAAGACGATAGAGAGCGATCGCACTAATAATTAGTGCTGAAGGGAAGTGATATTGTAAAATAGCCAAGGTTGTCGCTTCAAAAATCCCCAATCCACCGGGAGCAATCGGAACTACTAAGCCCAACAACCAAGCAAAACTAAAAGCACCTAATAGCAAGGGTACTTGACTAAAACTAACAGAATTAAGTGCAAATATAGTCAGTATAAATCCCACAGCGCGCAATCCCAAAAATCCTAATTCTCCCAACAAAGGACGGATAGGATAATGTTCGATCTTGAGATATGTAATTGAAGGAGTTCGGGAAGAAGATTTGCTATTTTTTAACTTGTGTAACAGCCGAATTAATGGATTTAAACTCAGAGGATGAAGTGCCAAAAATAGAGATAGTAAACTGATGAATTGGAAAAATTGCAGGAAGATATTTATCTGATTTACCAAAAAGAGATTCCCTAATAAAACAATAAAAATTAAAGCTGCTATTGCCATAAGTAAAGGTTCTAGTAAAACGCTTAAAATAGCTATTTCGTTAGGAATATGTGCATTTTTAGCAGCCATAATTCGCCCATAAAAATGCCAAACATTTCCTGGTATATATTTGGCAATATTAGTTTTTAAATAAACTTGGATGAATTTGGCAGTATCTACAGTTTGATTTAAATCTCGCAATACCCATGTCCATATCCAACCAGCCCAGATATGTGCTAATAAAGTTATCCCCAGAGCTATAACTAAGATTGACCATCCCACTGGATCAATATGAGTAGAAGTTACTTCTAACCAATGGTCATGTAGCGCTTTGACTAGGAAAAATATTGTCCCAGATAAAATAATCCAGCGTAAACTTTGCTTCATTAATCCTAAATGTTGATATTTGGGTTGATATTCTCTAAACTATATCTTTCCCAGGTTAGATAAATATAGAGTTTTGCCAACTGTAAAATAATATGGCTATTACTGCATACTTTATTTTATGAAAACAGTAGTTAATTGGTTGCAAAACTTACGCTCTCTCAAAGTTTTTACAGTTCTTTTGGCGGTTGTGTTTCTGTTTTTAGTCCAAGCCTGTAATCGTCCAGGAATAGCCGCACAACCACCTCAACCTGCTGCACAGCCACCTAATAGTCTCAGATATGACCCCACAAAGGATTACCCTTTATCTCCCTATAAAGGAGGGATGAATAATTTTAGTGATGTCGATCCTAGAGCCGGAGCAGCAGCAGAATCTGCTCAAAAAAGGGCAGATGATTTAATCAAAGGCTCTCAAACCAATTTAGAACGCAAGAGTATTGATAGCACTGAGCAATATGTGCGGAATTATCAACAAGGTACGCCATTGGGAGAAAGGGTTAAGCGTCTAGGTGAAGACCTGGGTAGCTCTGCTCAAGAACTTCAAGAAGGTGTAACTCAGGGAACTCAACGAGGAGTGGAAAATCTGAAAGAAAATCTCCAGAAAACCGTAGAGTAAGGAGTCACGATCAGAGTCAGGAGTTATCCCGACTCCTAAATTATGGATTATTTTGATACCAAGTTAGTAGTGCTAGATGATGGATCTCACGCCAGGGAACGTTATGTTTTCTGGCTAAATTCGCGCAGTCTTCATATTCCGGTTGGACGTTGGTGATGCTTTTATTTGAGGCTATTCCATTCCATGCTATTTTGATATTGACTTTGCCATATTTAATTTCTACTTGTTGTATTTCTCGATCTAAGATAGAACGCTGTTCAGTTGTGCGGCGAATTCCTAAGGTGGTAGTTTCCCGAAATAATACTGCTTCGCAGTTAGTTAGGTTTTCTGGATGGCAAATTACAGTTAATAAAATCCCTGGGCGAGATTTTTTCATCCCGATGGGTTGGGTAAACACATCTAAAGCACCAGCAGCAAACAAAGCATCAAATATATAGCTGATCGCTTGAGGATTCAAATCATCAATTTGTGTTTTCAGCAGAGAAATAGTTTCTAATTCAGTGTTAGTGTTGATATTAGTACTAGTATGACTCTCTCCTAGCCAAAGGCGTAGTATATTGGGAATGGGTAAATCGAGGGAACCCGCACCATGTCCTACTTGTTGAATTGTGATTGCGGGTGGTGAGCCAAAATCTCTGGCTAAAGTAGTAGCGATCGCCGCTCCTGTGGGTGTTACCAGTTCTCGCTCAATTCCATTGCTATAAACTGGACAACCTCGCATGGACCACAATTGGAGCACGGCTGGGACTGGTACCGTCATTTGACCATGTTGAGCACGGACAGTTCCCCCACCAGTGGGAAAAGCTGAACAATAGATTAAAGGGAATCCAGTGCGATCGCTCTCAAGACCCAGCCAATGTAAACCTAAACATGTACCCACAATATCGACAATTGCATCTACAGCCCCCACTTCATGAAAATGAACCTTTTCTGGCTCAATCCCATGTACTTTACCTTCAGCGATCGCTAACTGACGAAATATAGCCAAACTCCAAGTTTCCGCAGATGATGGTAACTTAGCGTGGAGAATCATCGACTCTATTTCTAGTAAGTGGCGTCCATGATGGTGTTGACCCCCGTGGTCAGCATGGACAACATGAACATCAACTTTAGTCGCTTCCTGGTTTTGACGCTGGACTTTTTGCGCTGATAATCGATATTCCTGTGCAATTCCTAAACCATTGAGATGTTCTTCTAAGTAATCTATGGGAACACCGAGACTTACCAGAGCACCCAAACACATGTCACCCGAAATTCCCGATGGACATTGAAGATAGGCGATTTTATGCATATTTTTATCTCCTTTTTTCCCCACTATTGTAAAAATCCCCGACTGAACATCAGCATCTTTTATGGCAAAAATTTTCGCGATCCATCCTGATAATCCTCAAAATCGCAGAATAGAGGAAATAAAGTTAGCACTCGACCGTGGTGCTATCATGCTCTACCCTACTGATACAGTTTATGCAATTGGTTGTAACTTGAATACGAAGTCGGCGGTGGAACGAGTGCGGCGAATCAAGCAGTTAGCAAATGATAAACCATTGACATTTTTATGTCCCTCGCTTTCTCATGTGGCAACTTATGCCTTCGTAAGTGATAAAGCCTACAAGATTATGAAGCGTTTGACCCCAGGACCCTACACTTTTTTGCTATCTGCTACCAAGTTGGTGCCAAAACTTGTACAAAATCCCAAACGAAAAACAACGGGAATTAGAATACCGAATCACTCTGTATGCTTGGCTTTGTTGGCAGCATTAGGAAATCCAATTATTTCCACATCAGCCCATCTACAAGCTACTGATTTGGACAGGTCTTTTCCTGATCAGGACCTTGACCAAACAGATATTGCTGATGGTCGTGTATTCCTACAGCCTTTATCCAGGGTAGAGCTATTTGATAAATTGAGTAATCTGGTAGACATGATCATAGACACTGGTGAAGAGCCGACTTACGAAGTATCTACAATCTTGGATTTAACAGCAGATGAACCAGCAATTACACGGAGGGGTTTAGGTTGGGAAGCAGCAGCAGCGTGGGTATAAAAATCGTGCTTAGTCAATTCATCCTCTGTTTCTTAGATAAGCGTAAATCAACATATCACCTTTAATTTAATTGCTGGTGAAAAAACAACATAATTGACAGAGCACCTAACTTTAGCATTTTATTACAGTCTTATACGTGTTTTTGTAGATGTGGGGTCCCAATGGCTAAACACCAAAAAAGATTCTCCAAATACGACTGGCGTTAAGTACTGTATTGGCATTTTTAGTTAAGGTGCAATACCAATTCCAGGAAAAGTCATGAAAGCTAACTTTGCAAGGAAGCCAATTTCTACATCTGCTTTTGAACATCAGGTCGTGATTGAGGATTTGTCAGCTACTAACTGTGAGTCATTAATGCAATTGCTATGCCAGGAATTGCAGAGTCAAGTAAAAGCCTCGGTCGGATGCGTACAAGACATAGCAAACCGCATATCTAGGGAAGTAGAGCGCATTTGTGACAAAAGCTCGCGGATTCAAACTTCTGGACAAGTCATGTCTTGGCAAATCACTTTGGCTAGACATCGCCTCCAAAAGTGTCTGCGATACTACCAACTGGGTTCCAAACAAGCCCGTGTGGAGTTACATAGTAGTCTTGGTGCTATTGTTTATCGTCATGTGACAGTTTCCGGCTCAGAGTTGGGTTTTGATGCTCGTTACAATCTAATTGAAGATTTTTTACAAGCTTTTTATATCGAAGCAATCAAAGCTTTTAGGCGGGAAAACGAATTATCGGAAGAATATACTCCCCGCACCCAATTACAATTGGCGGAATATATGGCGTTTACAGAGCAATATGCTAAACGTCGGATTAATTTACCTGGTGGTGCAAATCAACAACTGATTGTCCTCCGCGCTCAAGGCTTTGCGCGTCGTCAACCCCAAGAAACTACTGTAGATATTGAAATGGCTGTAGATTCGGCTAAAACCGAAGAAGCAGAATCCTACCAACGTAGCTTGGCGGTACAGCAAATTAGATCCCAAATGATCGCCAAGCCAAATTTTGACCCCTCGGAAGAGTCGGAACGCGATCGCGTGATCAGTGAATTGATGAAATATTTGGCCTCTCAAGGACAATCTGATTGTATGGACTATTTATCTTTGAAGCTCCAAGACCTCTCGGCTCCAGAAATTGACCAAATTCTCGGACTTACTAGTCGTCAACGCGATTATCTCCAACAGCGGTTTAAATATCATGTCGAAAAGTTTGCGAAACAACATCAGTGGCAATTAGTACACCAATGGTTGGGTGCAGGTTTGGAACATAAGTTGGGTTTGTCTTCCCAACAATGGGAACTATTTTGGCGTCAACTCACCGCACAACAACAGCAAATCTTTACTTTGAAAACTGCGCGTCAAACTGACTTGGCGATCGCCAAAACTGTACAGTGTACTCCTAAACAATTACAAAAACGCTGGACACAAATGCTAGAACTTGCTTGGGCTATTCGGAATGGGAATAGTGAAGTTTAGCCAGAAGATTAGGTATACTTTCACTAAAGTACAGATAATAGGGAAATAGTCGAGCACAATTAAGTAATTTTTAGCTCAATACATTACAATTGAGCTAAGGAAGTACTAGAAAAACTTACAGTCTCTAACACAAGGCAATCCAAATTGAAATGTTTGATGGATTTTGGGATAATATATCTCGTTATGGTCGTTACTTTATTACTACCCTCTTAGGCATTTTTTTGAATAGTTTTGCCCCATTGCTACCACTATTCAAACGCCCAACTACATTAATTGCTATTATAGGTTTTCTCGTAGGTGGGATATTTTTTGTCACCCTCACTCTCCGAGCAATGTTGGGTTTGAGTGGGATTTAATTTTTATTGTACAACTTTTGTGAGTAGGCAGAACTTATATGGCTACAAGTCGCCGCGTTTCCCGCGTTGCAGAACTGATTAAACGGGAAGTTAGCCAAATGTTAATCAACGGTATTAAAGATGACCGTGTTGGTTCAGGGATGGTTAGTGTTACTGATGTGGATGTTTCTGGGGATCTACAACATGCCAAAATATTTGTCAGTATTTATGGTACTCAAGAAGTAAAAGCAGAAACAATGGCTGGTTTAAAATCGGCAACGGGTTACGTTCGCAGCGAACTAGGGGCGAGAGTAAGGTTACGACGTACTCCAGAAGTTGTTTTTATTGAAGATGATTCTATAGAACGGGGAAATAAAGTTCTCCATCTACTTAATCAGCTGCAGCAGCAGCGTCCAGAAGCGGATGACGGTAGCAAAGAGGCAGAAGGGGCGTTTTAGCTCTCTTAATTGTGGTTATGTTAAAAAATTATGAATAAATCCTAGAGCGCAAAATTTAAAATGCTATAAATCTGTATTTACGATTTTCCCGAATACGGAAAACCGTAGCTCTTGTTTGCATCCACTATCTATTGAATGGAACTATTTCAACCGATTAAGTCATGACCAAAAGCGATAATTCTCT
>Ga0116228_10003974_pt1 | contig 13075 bp, 8 predicted proteins | sample S1TSphfallax_2_FD_89694 | JGI IMG/M metagenome (GOLD analysis project Ga0116228, IMG submission 89694) | Host-associated microbial communities from peat moss isolated from Minnesota, USA - S1T2_Fc - Sphagnum fallax MG | ecosystem: Host-associated > Plants > Peat moss > Unclassified | place: USA... | reverse complement strand
TTAAGGCTTGGTGCTTACGTTCAATGGAAAAAATCAAGGACAATGGGGTGTGACGTGTAATATTGGATGACCTTCACATTGTCATGTACATGCCCATTGAACCAATTGAAAACATTGAAGCTTTCATGACTCCTGGGAGAAACAAGGTCATTGAAAGCTTCATCCTACATTTGCCCAGTGATTCATGGATTCGATAGACCTATTATTTCCAACTTGGTACATGAATTAGTTTTCAATCCATTATTGCTATTCCACCATGTTATGCATATCCCAAAATATTCATTTTTTGAATTATTCTAGAAACAACAATGATGGACTTGGTAATCCCATGTGGGTATTGTGTATCTTGTTGTAGATTTGTGGATGGTGGGGCTTTGACAAGTGCCACATTCAAATTAGGACACATAAGCATCAATTGAATCTTACCATGGGGCATTGAAACATTGGTTCTCTTTGGAAACAAAGGGGTTTTGAGGTTAATAGATTAATTGGTTAATGTGGAGATTTGCAATAATAGTTGCAAGACACTACATGCACACGACCAAAATGAATAAATGTGGGTTTATAAAAAACAAGGTTGTGGAACACATTGTGAAAATGTTGAGAAGGCCACATTGATCCCTCACACCCATGTCACTCATACGATAGATGATTCAAATGAATCCAACTATGTGTGGATGGTATAAAACCAATAACATCTAAATATGACATACAAGGTCCCACTTCCTTTCACCAAGTATGTTTGTTGCACATGTGATTGGGCATTGCATGAAAACTTGTGCAAACATCAAGTTGTCATTCTTTTTACATGTATTGATCTCACTAAAGAAAATATCATTCAATATTGTGGGACATGGTATGGATATAATTGTGGAGGTTTTGTTGCCATGTTTGTGAACCTTACCTATTTGCACATTTATAATAATGAATTTGATGATGAAAAGACCAATGAAGATCACTTTGAAGAACCATGGGTTGTTGATATGTGCATGTTCATGACACCAGATGATATTTCTCCCAATGTGGAAAAATAGAAAGATCACAACCAACTTTCAAATTCATCCACCCCCCTGGAAAAAGTGTTTTCTTGAATGGATGACATAATGTAATAAATCATCAACGAATTCAAAGAAGGTGGGGTTCAACTCATAAACCACATCACATCATTGTTGTGTGTTATTGCAACAGATGCACGAAGTATTTACCTTTCCAAGGCGAATGAAGTCATGCATCCTAGCATGGTATTTCATTGTGTCAATGATGGACTTGGCATTTCAATGCACCAAATGAAGGATTGGCATGAGACGATGTTAGAACGTGGAAATATCCATAAGACAAAGGTTCATGAGTAAAACAAAACAACACAAAATTGTTTGTATTTATCCCCTATATTAATTTTCCATTGCTAAAATGTGCATGATATCACAATTGTGTCAAAGAATAGATTATTTACATGTTAATGCATTGATTTTATATGAATGGACATATAGGGTTTGAAAGTTAAACTTACTTGCTAAGGCTATATAACACATATTTTTAAAAACTCCCAAACAAAAATATCTCATTCAAATGTCACATAAAGGTGGGTATTGCATACTTACATCATGTACAAGTAATGTCACAACCCTAGCCTTGGGCTTGCAATCAAGGCAAGGGCTTACAATGGTGTGGGCCAAGGGGAAGCCTGGGAATTACATCTCATGCTCCCGGGAGTGTAAGAGAGTGTGAAGAAATGAACCACCACACTCCCAAGTGAACTCCCACTTTGGGAGTTAAAATCCTAATGGATTCCCAAATTTTTAGAGAGCGACTTTTGATTCTAAACTCATTGGATTGAAAAAAAATTTATAACATTACAAATCTCTTGAAACTTAGATGTCTAAAATGGGCTCACATGACTCATTTGGGTATCTAAAACACAAGTTATGGCCAAAAGAATGGCCGGGAGTCAAACTGCCAATTACCCAACTAAAAGTTGGAAATCGCCCTAGTTTCCTTGCATGTGGGTGGCATGCAACATAGCGTTGAAAAGATCTCAACAAGGGTTAAAACTTTTCTTCAAACCTCACCTTAATCAGAGGTTTGCACACAAAGTTATGGGCCTCCAAAGATGCAGAAGTCCCAATTTTGAGAATTTCGGGACTCCAACTTGGGAATCCCAGGACAAAATGACATTTGGGTGTTGGCCCCCTGGCCAGGCACATAGAATATTATAAGGGGGAAGGTGGTGGCTTCCCCCAAGTTTGGGCCATGGTGAGTCTTATGAATCCATGTTTGCCCATGGCTCATCCATGCACCAAAAATGCTCCCACTATGCACTAACCAACTTGTTGTTTAGTTTGTGTAGGTTCGTGTGAATGAGCGAACCACTTGTCGTTCATCTTAGTCCCATCCCGGAGTTCCAGCATGCCCTTCTACCCCTGAAATGTTGTGAGCCAAGGAACGCGCTCCAACTCTTTTTCTTTCCATTGTCTTCACCTTTGGACTCATAATGAGTCCATCAAGGAGCTTGGGGGTGCATCAACTAATCTACCACTCTATATAGTGTGGGTATTACAAGTCAATTATACAACAATCAACAATTGAATATGTGGGTAATGATTATCCATCTTATTTCTTGTGGCATTTAATTGGTCTTGCATGTAAGTATTATAAGGGATTAAGGTATATCATAGTTAAAGGTTGATGGGCACTAATATGAGTATTGCACATAATTTCATATCTTTTGTGGGTATTAATTATTTATTAATACATTGGATGAAAGTATTGCAAATTCCCTACTCCTTTTAGTGGGGGGATTTGACCATTTGATGCAAGTATTGTCCAACCTTTTATCACCAAAATGATTATTTGTTTTAATGGATGTAAATAATGCAAAATGGGCTTATATTAAAGGTTTCAATTTTAACTTTGACAAATGTAATCATGTTCATAGCGAGACAATGCACTTATATCTAAGGGTAATGCATTATGAGATGTAGGATGTGATTTAGGGTTGAGGATGTCAACATTATTTTTTTAGCATTCATATAAAGTTGTGATTACAAATGGGTTTAACAATATGACATACCTAAGTTTCTAATGTGGGTATTACTTCCATTTTGTCTTTTTGCCATAACATTGAGTATTTCAATAAATGTGTTATTGTGTCAAATTAGAATCACCCATGTTATAATGAAATATTAAATTATACATATATTTCCATGTTGTAATTAAAGATGCAAACATAAATAAATTTTAAATCTAAATTGTAGGTATTATTTTTTTACTAATATTAAATTCTAAACATTTTTATACTTTATTATTAAAATTTCATAAATAATGTATATTAAAGTTATAAACATTACTTTTGATTGATTAATTTTTCCTATAAAATGCAATGTAACATTATAATACAATTAGGACTTAGACTTAAAGATTTAGACTCAATTTTTTATAATGGTTTTGAGTCAATTTCAAATGTAAACTTTATATTGTTATTTAATATATGAATAAAATTCCAAAATCTTTTCTAATTTTCTAATCATATTTCTATGATATTTTAATACGTTGAACCAATATCAATCTAATGCAAATGTAAGGTTTGTTCTTAATTTTTTGGCAAAAGAAATTCACCATTTTTCAATGTGGTCAAAGGAACCATTTGGAAATTTTCTTGAGAAAAAAAGATGGTTTAAGGTTTATTTAAAGAATTTTCGAATGTAAAATTTATTAATAATAGTATTTATATTGTTATTATAAGATTTCAATATTTTCTTTCATTTAAATAACATTTATATATTATAATTTTATTTAAATAATGAATGAATACCTTAAATAATGTGAAATTTATTGTGTTATTTAATTGAATAAAATGTGAATAGTTTTTTGAACCATGTAACATGATATTATTTCGTTTTTGAATTATGGACTTACGATATTGATAGAAAATTTGGGAATTGAATATATATATACATAATAATTGATAATATTTTAAAATAATATAATTTATGATAGAAATATGTTTTGCAATACCTTAATAATCAAAGCTTGTTAAATAGAGGGGGATTTTGGTGAAGGTACACAATGCATATATTATGTAGGTATTGCAAGAAGCTTGGAAACCTTAAACCTTTGGAGTTTGGAAAAAATGAAGCATGCCCATAATCAAGATGAAGGTATTGTTACTCAGTTTAGGGATTTTTATTTATAAATATCTTATTGCATTTGGTCCATTAAATGTAGGTATAGCATTGGAGGACAAGATCCCCCTAGATAAACCTTAAATGATGAGGGACTAAGTTTTTGTAATACCTACATAATAAACATTTATTAACTAAAAGGGGGCTTTTGGCAAGGATACACAATATAGATTTATTTAGGTATTGTGATAAGTTTATTGTGGTAGACTAATAGTAATACAATATAGAAATAAAAGCAAAATTACTTTAATGATCACCCTAACAATGACTATAACTGATGTAGGTATTGCAAATTAGGGTTTGGAAAAATTGGGGCATGCCTAGTCAATGCTTCCACCTAAAGATGAAGGTATTGCTAGTGGGTTTAATATTTTTAAAATATATATCTTCTAGATATTTCTTGTTGCTTTTGATCTATTAAATGCAAGTATTGCATTTGGTAGACCAAATGTATTTACATAATGTTAGATGATGAGGAGACAAGTTTTTGCATTATTAAATAAAGGGGGCTTACATAACATAGATTTACATAGGTATTGCAATTTGGGGTTGGGGCATCCATTTGGGATTTGACATAGGGTGCTAGGGTACAAAATTGTAAATTGAAAACTTTAACCTTCATATAAAAGCTAAACAATTGCATACAAAAAACCTTAAACCTAATTTTGGTAAATGTTTTTTGCATAAACCATAAATTATGTAGACATTATAACCTAATGGATGCATAGGCTTAAATTGCAAAACAAAGCAAACCTATACAAATGAACCCTAAAATGTTGAGCTAAAACTTTTGTATGCAACAAAAAATCCCTACATTGACCCAAAACCCAAAACATTGATCCCTAAACATAAAAAGAATTGGTTGCATGACTTTAATGGTGGAATTTAACCATTTTTTTAAACTATGTGTTAAACCTAATTTTGAATTTATTTTTGCATAATCCTAAATTGTGTATAGACTATCAACATTGGATACATAATTCTAATAAAACTAAAACAATTTTATATAAGTACCAATAAAATTTGTGCTTTAAACCCAATTAATAAAATGTAAAGAAAACAAGTGGGAAGGTTTATATCATTCATAATTTTGCCATGGAATCACCTTCATTTTCTCTCCTTTAATACATTAAAAATAAAATAAAAATAGGAACCTCCTTATATATGTGTGTGTATGTAAAAACATAAATTCAAATTTTAAAAATTCCGTGAAAATAATAAATGTTAGGAAAAAGGTTACCTCAAACCTTAAAAAAATTAATGACAAAAATGTGGGTTTAATTTCCTTAAACTTCAAATTTTCAATGTCCCCCCAATTTATTTGAAACATATATTAAACAAAAGTCTAAATAAGGGTAATGTAACATGAACATGGGTTGGTTGATATGTAGGTATTGCAATTTGAAATGTTTTATGGAGAACATGGCATAAGATGATTCCAAAATCTACAAATCCCAAAATTATATCAATATTAAAACAAGTGGATTGATACAAAAATGTTCAAGTAACCACACTACAAAAATGATGGCGACAAAAATATATCATACTAAATTAAACTATAATGGCTCAATACAAAAATGGTGGGTACATGCATTAAAGCCTCACTACAAACTCAATTACAATAATATATTTATGATTACTCATTTGAAGAGGATGAACTAAATGTAATGCCCATAATGGTGCGATATTTTGCTGCACATACTACAACTTTTGCTACATGATGATAAGTGAATAGTTGATAATGCTTAAGTGAAAATCAAATTGCATCTAAAAATCTCTTTTGTTGTGCCTTGAAGCCCAACACAGAAAAAAAATATAAATTCCAATTAAAAGATGCAAACAATGTAAAAATAAATAAAATTTAATTATGGAAACATATCGTCCATGAATGATTTTGAAATTATGATACTTGGATATTGCATCCATTTCTTTGATTCAGTTGTGCTTATTGGATTCCAATGTCCAATTTAAAATGCCATGTGTAACTTTTAGAGGGTTTGCATAAACAACTTTGTTTGCCCAAATTGCCTCAACAAGGTCATCATATTTTTCAAGGTGCGCCCATACACTTTGTGGGATGAACCCCACCCCCATGCCAAAATCCTAATGATGCCTAATAAGATTTTGAAAGATAAACCTACCAATAAGGGCCACCTAATTATTTCAATTTGCTACATTTGGGCTTGAAATTCATCCCACTATAATTCCATTTTCTTATTCACTCAATTAAAGGCCTTTTTTTCATTTTGCTTTTGCCTTACATGCGGGTTATTCAATATCCGAGTGTTCATGCCATAGTGGTTTTGTTGTTTTGGTCTTCCAACATGAATAGAAGGATGGCCAAATTTGCCTACCTCCATGTGAAGCCCGTGTTTGTTTTCCAAATGCTAATAAAACAACCATTCAACTGCATAAGTGTTGGTGCATCCATTAATCTTACACTTCCACCTTGACCTTTTGTTCCATTTCAATTTCCTTTTCATTTGTTGCAGCATTCATTTGTTGTTAATTATCAATAGTCACCTTTCCTTGACGTTTAAATTTCTTCCGAGGACATGCCATCCTAAAACAAAAACATTCAAATCCTTAAACAACAATCAATCCAAAAAAAAAAAAAAAACAATAGCTTGAATCTCCCCAACAATGGTGATTGCCCTAGCCGAGGAACTTCAAGCTCCCTTGAACAAACAATTGCAAACAACATATGAAAAATGGATAATAACTTATTTTTTCTAACTTGTTACAACTTTTGTTATATAAAAAACAATAACTTGTAGCAACAAGAATTGCAAAATTAAATGTTCTTGCTACTAGTAATAATAAATATTTTTCATTATATATAAAGGCTTAAAAGCCTTATACTTTAAAAGTTTTATTTTTTATTATAATTAATTAATATAATGTAATTATAAAATTAAATTATTACATTAATTTTTATTATAATTATTTGGTTATATTGACTAATTATTTATATTAATTAATTAAAAAATTATTATTATTATTACTCTTAGGCGTGACATGTGGTGTCTTTGTGTATAACAATGAAATTACTAAACGACAATGACAAGGTTGGGATGTTTGTCATTGTCTTTTGCTTTAAGAAAAAAAAGGCAACAAGGTTGGGAGCCTCCTCATCTTCTAGAACACAAGAAAAAAAAACAAAAGACAACAACAAGCCTCTCATTTCTTTATCATCATCTTCTGCAATGCAAGAAAAAAAAAACAGAAGACGATAATGAACTGAGAGGCTCATCATCATCTTTTGCAACTTAAGAAAAAAGGGCAAAGATGATGATGAGCCTCTTGGCTCATCTCATCTTTTACAACTTTAGAACCAAAAATGTGAAAACAATGACAAGCCCTTCGACTTATCATTGTCTTCTATTACCATGTTTACAACGCAAGGCATGGTAGAAGATGATGTCGAGTGTGTGCTTATTGTCGTCTTCTACCTTGTTTTCATAAGAAGACCAGAAGACAATGATGAGTGTGCATTTGTCATCGTTTTCTACCCTTCGTTTCATTAGAAGAGCAGAAGATGATAATTAAATGTTGCGTTCATCATTTTATGCCTTGGTTTTGTAAGAACATAGAAGACAACAATGAATGTGAAGTTTGTTGTCATTTTATTTGGAGTGCCACAAATAGACACATAAGAAAAAAGGATGATGATGAGCGCATAGCTCATCGTTGTCCTTTTTTAATTTATTTTTAAAAATGTTTCTAAAAAAGGAAGACAACAATGAGGTGTGTTTGTCATTGTCCTCTCTGCAAGGGGACATAGACCCAAAAAAGAGACATAGAAAAAAAGAGGATAATGTACACTTAGTTGCTAGAGATGCATAGTTTGTCATGCATTGCAGCTCCTCCTTGTAAAAGTTATTTATGTTTGTTGGTAACAACGTTGTCCTTACATTTGTTGCATCAACACTTCATTGCGCTCCAATGTTGCAATATCACTTTGTTACATTCCAATGTTGTAACAAGCCTTCCTTTTGTTCCAATATTGTAGCAATATATGCTTCATTGCATTCCAATGTTGCAACAATATTAAGTTGTTGTGTTGAGGTAGCACCTAGTTCCTAGTCATTCATTAGTTCCTTTGCTCCAAAACCAAACTACAACAATGACCTCTCTTCCAAAACCAAATTACAACAATGATTATGTTCAAACTCGCTTAGTGTTTCTTTCCTCCTTCAAGCTACAACAATAAGGTTGGAGTGGTGATGAGGGCTTATGGTTTTTGGTAGGGTGGAGGTAGGTAGATGCAAAGTTAGGTAGGTACTTGGGTAGTTGGATAGGTTTTTTTTATGGGTAGCCTTTAAGTAAGTGAGGGGGGAAAAAAATAAAGGTGGCCCAACCTCAATGCATGCAAGAGATCCAATAATTGGGATGAACTTGTGTTCATCCCAAATGGAATTGGTGCACTCATGGGGTTTGGGTCACTTCGGCAACTTTTAGGTGGGGTTTTTGGGTTTTTAACACCTTTAGAAATACCTTTTCCTCAAGTGGGTTGGTATTCTATTCACATAAACAATTTGGTTAACTTATTCAATCATTTTTCTAAGTGGGATAAATAATCATCTCTTGGGACTACAAGAATATGTACATCTTTTTCTCACACAAAATGTTCCACAACTCAACACATGTGAGATAAATTGTGTTGTTTCATCATATATAATAAATGGTGTTTATTGTGGCATATATTACATTAAATATTCAAATTCTCTTGAAGATAATGAAAGAAACTTGAAAAGTTGTTGCAAGAAATTTGGAATTTGGAAAGTTTGAAAGAAATGATTATCGTGATTACATGTTCATGTTACATTTTGGCTAGACTTGTTTGAGTAGGCAAAGAGAAGTTTGTTGACAATGCATGGTAATTTATAAAGTTTACTTTAGGAACTTGGATACATCCAATAATGGAAATACCATGCACCATATGTAGAGGTTGGAGTGTAATCGACTAGGGGTGTTTGAATTAAGGTGTCCATAAAGGATGTGATGATTGCACACAAGAATTGAAAGAGTTTCAAAATATATGTCAACTATTGAGTTAATATTATAAAATGAAATATTGGGTCATTTAAGTGTAGACCAATTAATAATTATTTATAAATTGTTTTACTATCACATATCATAAATTGATATTTGAGGAGTTTTTTTTAAGTCATAGGAAGAAAAAGACTCCATGAAAATTTCATTTCTCTTCATGAACATGATTTATATATTTTTTGATTTGACTTATTGAACCAACATTATTTGTTATAGTAGTGTTAGAAAAAAAAACTTTGTTTTTAGCTTAGTGCGTCACGTCGCATGCCCCAAAGTTCAATTGAACTCTTTTTGGGTGAAAACACAATGACACACTAAGGTGGAACACTTTGAATGCTTAGAGTTCATTTTAACAATTTTCAAATTTTCAATTGTAGCTAATTCTAATTTATATGAATAAATGATGGAATGAATTCATACGTCAAAACACAATGTAAAAAATTTGTGGCTAAATCTTTGGTATCCAATTTGTTATGAACATTTAAAGTTGTACAAAAAAATTGTTCAATTAAAAAATAAATTAATATAGATTCAATACCCTTTCATATAATGTCCTTTAGTGAAAAAAAGACTCAATGATGATATGGGGTGATGACATTGATATTAAGGAAGACAATTTGAAAAAATTGTTGATAATAAAATTTTGAAATGTTCTTCAAATCTTTTGAAAGAAGTCCTTTATTTTTTGAAATTAATAGTTTACATGTTCATCCTTCAAATATAATAGTATGATAAGTTAAGCAAACATGTTTAAATTTTTATGACAAATATCTTATGATAGCTTGCTACATGGTTGATGTGATTCAAGATATTCTACTTTTGACTTACTTTTGTAATGTATTTTAGTCTCAAAATGGACTTTCATGATGTGCCATTTTTGTTCCATCTTAGTGTGCTTCCCCCTTTTAAGGGGAGCAAATTTAAATATGGGTAGTACACCTTCTCTTGAAGAAGCCCTAGAAATAACTTGAAAGGGCGATAAAAAAGTTTGTATTTCATCACTTAATCATAAGGATACCCAAAGAATTAAAAAAATCTATTTAATATTTTAAATATTGAACCATGAATCCCAAAAATGTCATTTAAAATCAATGATAAATATTTTTTGAATGAGTTTTTTTAAAAAAAATCATCATTTGTGAAAATTAGTAAAACATTAACATACACAAAAAAAACTTTGAAAACCTAGGAGGTCATTTATATTTTTATAAAAAATGATGTCAATTCAAAATAAAATATTTGTATACTATTTTGTAACTTGATTAATAAAATGTTTAGAAAATAAATTCGGTCCTTGTAGGGAAGCATAATATGGTGCTTTGTTTTTGTTTTCAAAATGATGATTTTTGTGAGGTACATCACATTTTGTTTAAATGCCTAATTTTGATTATGTCAAATGCAAGCAATTGGTTTCAAAATTAACATTTGTGTAAATGCATGGTTTAATATACATTTTGTCAAGGAAAATTGAAATTATGTACATATAATATCAAAGGTGATAACAAGTATGGTTAAAGTCACTTTGACAAAAGTCACATTTCATTGATTTGGGACTTTTAAAAATTATATAAATCATGAATGTGAAAATTATTTAAAATTATTTAAAATTAAATTAATCGATAATTTTAAAAAGCTTATTTAATACATAAAATTTCAATTATAATGAAATTTCATTTTATTTTTGTGAAATGATAAAATCATCACCTAAGCTATCCACATATTTAATATAAAAATTAAAATTAAAAAAATCATAACCGTCAACATTATCATAACATAATGTACTATTGAACACTAAACATCAAATTTAAATTGAATAATATCTTTAAGTCAAATTGAAAGTTTTGATGGAAAAAAATATTCCTTATAATTTTCTTCTTAATGTTCAAATTTTCATTCAAAAACTTATTTTAAAAACTAATATTTCTTTGTACATTTATTGTGGTTGATGTTTTACAACAAGGCCTTGCAATTAAAAAATAATTTGATTGATTCTTAAATAATCCATATACATAATGATAAATTAAGATATCCACAAACAAATATTTTCTAAACGTTTGCCACACCATGTCAAATTTCTACTACACTAAAAACTACCACCTCCTGATAGAGTTTTTGCAAACTAATTGGACTTAAAGTTGAATGTCCCATCAATTTTGACCTTGCATATGTGTTGGACTATCACATCAATTTAGGGTCAAAATAAGATTGAAACATAGGGTCACCAACATAGTTTAACACAATAACCTCTGCTAGGTGTAAATTAATTACCCTTGGCAACTAACAGTATGGATAATTTTTGGCTTCGTATGGGCAAACAAACATCATTTACAGCCGCTTGCAAAATGAATAAATAAATAGTGTAGATCAATTTTTGTCATCGATGAACAGTTTGAATTGTTTCTGGTCAGTGCAACTGAAATACTTTCTAGATGCTGGGAAAAAAAGGTCGAGATCAATTCCATTCACCCATGGACAACCCAAATCATTTCTGGTCACCCATTGACAGGCCAATCTATTTTTGGACACCCACCACAAAACCTAGTCATGTAAATCAAATCCAATTGTCCCTTGGGGCAAACAAGATTGCTCTCAGTCACCAAAGAAAACACTAATTGTCTAGATTAGTTTTGGTTACCCATAGATGACCTGGACCAATTCCAGTCACCCATGGGCCATTTTCTAGTTACCCAAAAAAAAAGACCAATGGTGTAGATTAGTTTCAATCACACATACAACAAATCCGGTTGCCAGCGTACACTAGAGTTCAGATCTGGTCTCCCATAGACACAACATGGGACTCTATATTAGCCATATGGAGTTGTAGGATTTTACAGAAGTGCTAAGTAATCTCTGACCTGAAAAGTTCAAATGCTCATGGATCAATGTTTTGAATTTTTTCAATTAACTCCACAATGAACAGACTCTGGAATTATCCATTAGAGAAAAGGGTATTCAGCTCTCCTATTCATTAGATGAGGTGCCTTCCAAGTTTTTTTTTTTTTTGGCAATGAGCCAATTTGATTGGCCCATAACTAAAAAAAAAAAAAGAAACTATGGAGGCTCTCAAAAATAGAAGGTTCTATTTCGACCAACCTATATAGGTGAAAGGAAAATAACCTTAGCCAAAGCATATGGAATACAAGTTAGGGTCTATTGGGAAGTCTTTGAGGAACATGTCTGGAACTTGGGAACCCCCCCCCCCCCAACCAAACCCAAAAAAAATGGTTTGCATCGAAAGTCAAGCGTCCAATGTCCAAGTGGAATGTGAACAGTGAACATTCCACTCTCCACACCAGCGTTTATTTCCATTTTTGTGACGAGGTGGCGAAAAATGTCCAGGAAACTGTAAAATCAGTAGAAAACTACTAGAAATCTGGCGAAAACTCCTGGCACTCTAATCCTCATTCAACAGCAGGGTGTGGCGAATCTTATATATAAATTCACTACGTGCGTGCGTGACGGAGCTCGGGTGTGCAAGTCCGGCCGACCGGGCCCGGCCCGGAAAAACGGGATTCGGAAAACGGGATTCGAAAAAACGGGATTCGGCCTTCAAGCCGATCGGGCCCGGCCCGGCAAAAACTGGATCATCTCTGTCTGTGCTATGCAGTTGCAACTCCAGAGCTACAAGCGCGTGTATGTATGCCCCGAGTTGACGTGCCTGACCTGTTTTTGTTTGTAGCCAAAATGGCCATCATCTGTAGGAAGATGTGGAAAAGGTGGGCAATTCTCTGAAGGAAGATTTAGCCAAACCTGGCTACAAATCCAAACATGAAAGCACTAAGCGTTCGGGGTGGCTGGACTGGCCGAAGGTCACGGGCACCCACGGGGGATTTCACAGT
>Ga0116228_10003973_pt1 | contig 13077 bp, 8 predicted proteins | sample S1TSphfallax_2_FD_89694 | JGI IMG/M metagenome (GOLD analysis project Ga0116228, IMG submission 89694) | Host-associated microbial communities from peat moss isolated from Minnesota, USA - S1T2_Fc - Sphagnum fallax MG | ecosystem: Host-associated > Plants > Peat moss > Unclassified | place: USA... | reverse complement strand
TTGTCCAGAGTCAAGGAACCTACCATCAAGGCTAGATGTTGGGGGTAGCCTACCAGTGGTAGTATAATGGAGAAGAAGCCTGATGAGTAATACCTATGGCTAAAAAGCAAAAGCCTTTTCAGTAGCTCTGGGCCACTAGCTGCAATGGGTCCCAATTTCTCCCTGGGAGAAGAGAGGGGGGAGGGGGGGAACAAAAAGAAGTGGGTTCCCAATTCATTTGAGGTGTATATTAAGATTATTAAAAGGAAATCCAGGAAGTGGTTACATGCATGAAGGACAAGTAGAGATTCGTGATCTAAGTATATATTAGAAGAAAAACCATGTATTAAAAAAAAGCAATTTAAATCAAGGACAAGAACCCATCCATCAAAAGTACAAGGCAAATGAGAGCATGATTAGACACGACCAAAAGAAAAGAAAAGAAAACCAACAATCAATGATAAATAAATAAATAAAAAACCATGTGCAAATATGACCCAAGGTTACAAAATGATGATCAATGGTAACAAAGAAGACTTAAGACGATAAAATCGTAGTTTGCCACAAATCGGCTAGTGACGGAGATGTACTAGCTATGATGTGTGGAAGAAATAGGAACCCCACCCAAATGTGACAACTCATTGAAGAATCACTATGGCTTGTGCACGCTACAAGGCTATTGACACACACTGTCAATAGTGGGGAATGAACATCAAAGGGACTAAAGAATATCGTTGATGAAGTGCAATAGTGGTCTATGCACAAATGATCAATAATGAATCAAAATGAGAATGAAAACATCCATATATTTCAATAGCAAGGGGAATGAAGTCATCACTTGGTGTTTGTTTGGCGTAGGATTGTGTCTTTTCCTTAGCAACCATCGTTGTTACATGTGTTGTTGTTGTCAATGCTCATTACACCATATCTATGTGAGTCAAGTCAACAATGAAAATGTCCATCAAAGTACGAAAATCGTCTCTAATAATAAGAATATCCACTTGTCATCAAGTGTGGCGAGGGAAAAGGTGGGTGACCTCCCTCTAAACATGTGTTCCACTCTCTAAAACGATAGTTCACGACAATATTTCAAAGTGTGTTGTCTGTTGATGTATGTTCACTTCCACAAGGGCACCGAAGTAAATGGGTACCTAGATTATCGATGGTATGACCACACTATCGTGAAAGGTGCGCAATTGTAGGATGTGGCAAGCCAAAATGGTTACAGAGTGCTATAAGAAAATGGGTTGAATAAAATGTTGGCACAATAGGACAAGCTAGTAACCAAGCACTTGCCCTTAGACCCACACATGAACAAAAACATGTTTGCCCGATATTCAAAGGAATGCCTATTAGAAGGGAAACAACTTTGTGCTTGTGTAAATGATCTACCAAAAAAGTTTGCAATTATGGGTAAAATTGAACCATTAGGCTCTTAAAAGGTGGGACACAAGGGTGGACATTTTGGGATAACATGGCTTAGACATCTCGTAATGCCATCTATAACAGGGAAATGTTAATCTGAACATGTGCTATTCCATCGAGAAGAATAAGGTGTTACTAAAAACGAATGACAAGTGCAGGAGCGATTAATGCCCAACACCCCAAGAATGCGAAAACAACAATCCTAACCACAAAAAGGAGGCCGAACCCACCCAAAGAACCAAGAAAAGTGGCTTGACAATGAACTAAGTGACCAATAGAACCACCAAAAGATCCCGCACGAAGTAACTTCTCCAAGGTAATTATGGTACAAGTATCGAACTTAGCACAATGCTACAAAATACCTAGAGATGGGACACCGTATGAAACAAGTTGCCTAGGCGTTGGGTGTAGCACAACAAAAGCATCACAAAAACCACCTAAAGACCTGTAAGCATAGAGAAATTAGATATCATTTTGAAATCCTCATGGATAACCTTAACCACAAACAATTCAACAAATGATAGGGATCCCACTTGTGCACCCAAAATACAAAAACCCAAGTTGGGAATAAAAAAGATAGGAGGAAATGATAAGAGTGGTCCAACCCCTGAAGAAACCAAGCTACACACTTCGTTGGCTACATTGAAAGACTGAATTTTGACAATCTTCTTACAATCATAAAAATGCAAAAACCATATTTGATGCAAGACCTACTATATGTGTATCATCCATTAAAAAGGGGAAAACACAAGTAGGGTGGGCTACTACTATAACACAAAAAGTGTGAAGGTGGGCCAAAGTAAACAATGTTCCTACCAATGGGTCCCCCTATCATGTATTTAACTCTAACCAAATGATTATGAGATCCTCATTTCGAGAAGCCTAGGATAAATACAATAGGGATGGGCATGTGTAAAATTGTCAAACAAATGGGAAAATTTGATCCAAGAAACCAAGGAAGATCATAACTCTTGGAAAATGGATGATCATGATATTGAATTGAAGGCGTTATGGACATCCACTTGTAGCACCACCCAATCTAGGTGAAAATTTAACATTGTTTAAATACCATGAACCATAATCTCACACCTGCCACAAATCATTACACCAAACTAATGAGGACTAAAATGTTCCGCAAGAATATCCTTAAATTGAATAGCCACAATGCGGGCAATCGAATGATACGTCACTTCACCAATCGCAATGGGACATATGTTTTTAGATTATTTCTCCAATGTTAAAAGTTAAGATGCAAAAAACAAACATGATAATGAAGATGGAACATGACCTTGAATAATGTGCCCACATACCTTGAAAAAGAGGTCAAAGCCACTCATAGAAACATTTACGACAAAACAATGTCATAAAAATTCATACACCACACCCAAAGGACGACTAGAAGAAAGACAATGTGAACAAGCCAAGGTAGAAACAAATGCCTCCCGATCTAAAATAAACTTTGTCCCAAGATTAAAGTCATCAACAAAAAAAGGGAAATCAACCTTAGCAGGCGAATGGAGAAGGCGAAGGACTCTCTTGGTCTCATTAGATGGGACTACATGTGTGCTCAAAGTTAATGCGCGTATTGCTCAAATGCACTCCCCTACATGAGCAAGGGCCCATGTCTGGCATAATTGTGGTGATGGAAGTGGGGTGGGATCTAAAGTCGATTCCAAATGTTTGTGAGAAGCTAGAACAAGTGCTTTAATCATGTGCTCCTCATATAATGCCTTTTAGTCACCACCCATGTATCGATGTAAGTGAGCACAAGTCTCTTAGTGGCCTTTTCTCACCACCTCGTGGAAGAAAGGACAAACACCAAAAAGGGAATTACAAAAAACATGCCATGCTATAACATTGGAAAGATCAAATGTGAATCAAGATAAAAGGATATGCAAAGTTTGTTAAACGTCAATTCGAAGTGCATATGGGATATGATGGTAAGAACAAAGACATGGTAAACCCAAGTGGAAAGCATCAATGATGTCTATGGATGCAATCCATGTCCATGTTGAATAAGGAGGAAAACATAGCAAAGTTGGGGGCAACACTCCCCCAAATAAAAATGATTGCCTATGAGCGGTGCATGAAAATTGGTGTTGTGCTAAACGCCCCTTACACTAAATAGATGACCACAAAAAGGACAAGGAATGTGGGGTCATGGAAGAGAGGATTGCATGACAAATACAAGAATATTTCCTAGTAGTTGTGGCAAGTGAAACAGAAGAAACGAAAAGGGGGCCGATGAACCCAAAAAGGGTGAGGGGATTGGCTAAGGTAAACTAAGAGGGATGGGAATGATGGGCGGATGGATAGAAGTTGGAACACATTTAGGCATACGGGAAAAACTAACATTTGATTCTCCATCAAATGCATGTTGGGACTGTTGGGACAACTAGGATGTTCAACGACACTTTGGAGATGGATAACCCACAAGGTTTGTCGTGCCTATCCCCAGCCTAACATACTTAGTCTAAAGTCGGGACCTTAAACTTCAATCTCAAAAACCTGTTTAATCCTTTTTAATCCCTAAACTTATTGTTCCAAAAAAAATAAACTTATAAACAAAATGAAAAAAATGAAAAGAAAACACTGACTACATATTCACCACTACTTATATGATGTTGTTTAAGGGCCCTACTCAATTGCCCTACTCATTTTGCCTTGCTCTTATCTCGCTTTGCCTTGCCTTAATTACTCAACCTTGCCCTACCCTAAACACTAGTACTACTAGTAGTACTTCCATTATTCCTACACCCTCAAACCCTAAGAACTCCACTCATTACTATGTTTTCAATTGATGTTGCCTTTCTCTCAAACCGTAACCCAAAAGCCTATTTACTTTTGTTACTCAACAACTCATGTGGAGCTTGGAGCACACTACTTCTGTTAACTAGTTTAATAACAAGGGAAAGGGTATGGACTCCACTAGTTTAAAGTTCATCTAATACAAAGAGCTAGCTACTAGCTAGTTTAGTATCGTTGAGAGGGTTGCTTAACTCTGCTCTATTATGTTATTGTTGTGCTTCTAGCAACAGTCTTTCAAAGGCCTCATGTTTCACATATGCAGCAATGGCACATGGCCAAGAAGCACCACAATTTGTAGCTCATCAATAAAGTGAAGAGTGTAGATGAAAGTGCTTAGGTTTGTAATATGCCCTTGTTCGTTAGTTGCAAGCTTGTTCATTGTAATGGGTGGCCACTTGATATACTACCCCTTAGATATGATACAATATTGAAATTCCATTATTTGTGCACACTTTTGTATACCACATTGCACAATTCTCCTTTAAAGGGGGAAAGGTTAAGGTTTAATGGTGGTCCATTCATTTGTGTGTCAAAATTTTTTTGTCAAGATACTTAACACCTTGACCCAGGCCACTCCCCCTTATCCCCTTGGAAATCATAAAGCGAGTTTCACAATTTGTTTCCCATATTTTTGTCCTTGTTTTTTTTTCTTTTTGGTGTATCCCAAAAAAAATTTAAGTCATTCCATTCCAATAATTCTCCTACAAATGTAATGGTCTAATGTAATCAAAGACAAGTAGGGGGCGAGGTCATATTCACTTCACCTAAGTTTTCTCACTCCCATTATCTTGTACTTATGAGAGCATAACCTGCACAATGTAGGGGCTCTTGCTTTTGCCAAGCAAATCCCCCTTTTCTAACAACTCCTTCCTTTTTTTTTTTTTTTTTAAAAAAAAAAACTTTACTCCAAATAGCAATCCTACCTCTATTTACCCCTCCCTTCTCCCTTCACATAACTAACCACAACCTTTAAACTATAACACATTCATGCAAGCATCATCTTACATGATGTTTAACATGTCTTTATAGAAAATAATTTTCACATCTCCAATAAATATATTACAATGCATTTTTCAACCTTGAACTTCCCACCCTTTTCCCTAACTAATTCTTAACATAGTATTTAAACTAGTTTTTAAAACTACAATCCTATTTCATGATCGCCTACACCTCCAGAGCTCTTTGCCACACCCCAAAACAATCCTAAATATTTTACTTCTGTGGGATAGCCCCCTAGTTCTTTTTTTCTTATCTTCACAAAAAGACAAACCATCATTTTTTGTTTTTAGGCCCAACAACCTCCCATCCATTCTCCCTCCCCTTTTCTACCTACCTCATCTATCCAACAATAGACCCAAGTACCTTTACACAATTTTCCACCATCCGCCTCAAGTAACAACATTCATGAAGTCCCCACTTGAGCAGCTGCCATCACCATCTCTTGGTGATCCTACCTCCATCCTCTAGAGGTGTTGTTGACTTGGCAATATCTTAAGAGACTTGCTTTTCCACGATGTTGTAGCCCCCTTCACATAACTTGCCCTTTCATGTTGTGCCAAAATCTTTCATGATCGTTAAAAATCACATGAACATCATCACTCTCCCCTTCTCACACTCCTTCATGCCCCACTCATCACTTCAAGAAGAAAGAAGAGAGGTCAACAACAACTTTCCTCCTTTTCAACTTCATGAAGAAGTTATTATTATTATCATGCCCTAACCTTAATTGCCAAAAACTTTTGAGAAATATCCTCCACCCTATCCACACCTTCTTACTAATGAATTTAACTAGTTTAAACCAAGGATAGGGCCAACCTTACCTTATCCTAATCCAACTAGCCTACCACTCGCTTTACACTACCTAGGCTGACCACCCCCTAAATCCAATTGGGATAAGGACACATAAACATTTTAGCCTATTCCCTTGGACCCAAGGTTACCCCAAAATTTCCTTAACCAATTTACATTTTCCTAATCAAAATTGAATTAGGCTAATTTGGGCCCAATAAACTTTTGTCAAATTTTTTAGGGTAATTGGAGGGTGCCTTATTGAATGTAATCTTTCCTCCACAAAGGGCGAGCATTTTGAAAAACATATTGTTTGTAGGATGTGGGCATTACGTTTTTTGAAATGCATGCCTCAATTTTCCATAATACCCCATGGGTAGCAATAGAAAAAAAAGTTTCAAGTAAATTTTTAAAATCTAATAAAGCCCTTAAGAACATGTTTTATTAGATTCAGCCCTATGTTTAGTTTCACTCCACACATCCCCTTTGACATGGCCTTCCACTTGAATTAAACCAAGTGGGGTAGGCCTTGCGTTGAAATCAACTTGGTGGGGCACCAAGGTGGCATGGGAGCAAAAGAAATCTTGTCCTTTTCCACTTCTCAAATTCACTAGGTTTTTAATGAAATGGGTCAAAATTGACTAATATGCAATTTGCATGGTTTTGGTAATTTTTATTTTTTTATTAAAACATTGTAGATAGTCACATGTTGCACTATTTTTATTTTTATTTTAAAATTATGATAGAGATACATGAAATCCCAAGTTAATATGATGTGGAATAAAGTGCCATGTCATCATACAACTTTAAAAAAAAATTCTTCCATTTTTTTTCCAGATTATGGAATCACAAATTCTATTTTTTTTCACAACATGCTATGACAAAATTACATGTTGTGATTCTTTGGTTTTTATTTTTCGGTTTTGTCAAAAACAAAATTTGATGTCATTCACCATGATGTACATGTTCATACATTGCATGTATACAAGATACATTGATGCATGCATTGATCAAAGTTTGAACTAAAGGCATCGTGGAGGCACACCAAAGTTTTAACCACCAAAATAGTTCAGAATTTTATTAATAAAGAAAAAAAATTAAGTTATTATGTTTGGCATGGAATTGTTTTGGAAATTCAAACTTTTAAATATGTTTTCTTTTTCAAAATTTATTCAAATGTGACAAATGAAAACATGATCTTGAAACTTATTTAATAATGTATTAAAAAAACTATTATAATTTATAAATATTAAATGTAAAATTTTAAAAAGAAAACTTAAACTAACATGTTATGAATAAATTTATGAATCATTTTTTGTTTAAATTGACCTACAATCTCTATGAATTCAATGTGAATTTAATAATCAATTCATTACATCTTTAACAAAGTTATTTCCACTATGTAAAATATGTGTAATTTCTGAAAAATTGCAAGTTTCAATTTTCCCCAATATGGTTAGATACAAAGTTTGTTTAATTAGTTTTGCATTGTTATTAATATGGCAATCATCCAGAAGAAGAATTAGCCACATTTGGTTATAGACAAGTTGTGGAATTGGAAACTTGTTTAAATCCTTCAATATTATGAATACATAATATCCACAATTTGATTTTTGTTTCAAAAAATCTTTTGTTGAATCTTGTTGCCTTTTTAAATTGGCAAAAATTGGCAACAAAAAATAAAACTAAGTAGTCAATATAGCCATTTAATTCTCAATATGATATTTGTTTAGCAACATGAATCATACACTAATACAAATGATTAATTACACAACTTGAAAAAAATCACTATATATATATATATATATATATATATATATATATATAATTTATTTTTTCTACTTTCATTTTCTTTGTAAAAGTAAAAGAAACATAATTTGGTGAATGTTTTGCATTCAATAGTTGGATTAAACCCCCTTCCCCCCAATCAACATGTTTTTTTTGTTTCAAATTTTCCTAACTTGGCAATTCTTGTTGAAAAAAATGGATTTTTAAAAAAAAATTCAAAGAAAAATGTAAACAACAAAAACATTGCCAAAAATTTGAACAAAAAAAGGTTACTCCTAATAAATAAATAAAATTTAATAATTTTAATAAGTCCAACCTTTAAAATATAAACAATGTCAACATAAAATATATTTGAAAAATTTTAAGCTCAATCTTTGAAATCATCATAAATTTATCCAATTTTTTTGAAAATATTAAAATAAACATTGATGTAATTAATTTTTCTTTTGGTGGGGAATTTCCACCATTTTGCAAATATAAAAAGGGGCCATCAACATCAACAAAGGAATTTTCAATTTAAAAAAAAAAAAAAATACTCGAATTTTTTTTTAATGATATAATTTTACAATGGGTTCTAGGATTTGTAGCCAAAATATAAAAATATTTAAACAAATTTATACCTCCATGTACATGGTCTATAACCAAAACATGCTTAAATCTTCTTGTGGATGATCTTGAAAAACAACACAAATTTGAAAAAAATAAAATGATGTAATTATTATTATCATCATTTGTAATTCATTCATTCTTTTTTTAAAAAATTAAAAATGTAAATTCACCTGTACATATTTAAACAAAAACTTGTAACAAAACAAGCTTTAAAATATTGATAAATCATGTTTTAAATAAAAATTAAAAAAATTGAAATTTAAAATAATAATGACAATGATAATAGTAATAGTAATAATAATTTATTTTTTAAAAAATAAATTTAAATTTTCATCATACTTTATTTAAAGAATTTTTTAATAAAAACTAACGAAATTTACAACTTAAATCTTTTTTTAACATTTTTTTAATACACCAAGAGAATAAAAGGGGGAAAAAAAAGGATTATTTATGGGGTAAAATAAATTAATATTTGGAAAAAAATGTAATTTAGAAGTTTACATGCATCTTAGACTTTACATGCATAAACATTTGACCTAATCATTAACCCGTTCAAATAAAAATATGAAACGTGCTTAATTTTTATACATTCATTTCAAATTGTGGTGGTGCACAATGTAATTTGTGAGTAATGGATTTAACACGTTCAAAATGAATGATTCAACTCATGTTGATAATTCAAGAGATTTGAAAAAATTCACTAACTTGTTGAAATATAATTTTGTGAAACATTAAATTGTTATGTGTATTTCCATAGATACTAATAAATACAATATGCAACATTTGAATAATGGTTTTAGTAAGTTCAAAGTCGATGATTTAATTCATGTAAAGATGTTGATAGTTCAAGAAATGTGAAAAAATTTACTAAACCATTAAAATATAATTACAAATCATTGAATTACATGTGTTTTAATATATTTTAATAAGTGCAAGATGCAATTTATGAGTAATGGTTTTCAACATATTATAATTGAAGAAATGTGAAAAAAATTGTTAATTTTTTTCAATATAAAATGGGGTCTTAAATTGTTACATGTGCTTTAATAAATTATGGTAAGTGTAAAATGCAACTCATGAGTAATGGTTTCAACTCGTTAAAAGTTGATGGTTCAACTCATGTACCATGTTGATAGTTGAAAATAATGGATTGTGTAAATAAAGTTAAAATTTATTTCAATTTCCACATCATCAATTTTAAATTATTAAGAAAAATAGAGTTCAAATTATATTCATAAGTGAACAACATAGTGAATGTAACAACTATGAACAATATTGACCATTAATTAGTGCAACAAGCCAGTTGCAAATTTAAGATGGTTAAATGCAATTGAAATGTAGTCAAATAAAATAGTAATCACAATGTGCAGGGGTGAAAAAAGATAAGATTTCTTCGTGTGGAAGCCTAGGCCAAATGACAGATGTGGGGTTTGATTCCCAAAGTCACCAAACACTACTTGGGCAATAAGGGCTCATAGTGACCAATGCAAATAAACGAAGGTTTATTCAAGCATAAAGGATGACTAAAGGTTGTTTCTAGGAATGCAACATTTGGGGTGCCACCCCATTAAAACCTTCAATGGATGATGGAAGGTTGTCCAAGGACAACATTTGGTGTCACCCCATTAAAACCCTTGGGATGATTGGAGGTTGTCTTGTTATGGCATGATGTATTGTCACCTTAAAACCTTTAACAACAACGAAGCAGTGTTGTCCTAATTTAATTTTTCCCAACAATGTAACTCAAATGTTGGCCTTCAAAAAAAGTTTCAAGAATGAGAAAACTTTTTTGGGACAATTTTGAATTAAACTAAGTCCTAGGTTCATTAATGAATTTAGATCTTTAATAAAATCTACTCCAAAAAGTTAGAGCTCAAGACTAACTCAATGTGTTGTGGCATGTGCAAGTAATTAAGAGTTAAGGAGTTGAACAACGTGAGGGGTTTGGTAAAGTGAGTGGAATGCAAAGGTGAACACAAAAGGGTGTCACAACTAATATTAAAGCTTGTTATTGGGCCCGTGCACAAAAGATGGAAGGGGTTGTTAAGAAACCCAAACCTTGCAAACATAGGACCAAGGTGGAGATTGATGCCAACAAAATGGTTAAGGCAATGGCTATCGACAATTTTCAAAATTATGTATGAAAACAAAAATGGAAAATTTTATATTTATTTGCGTTCCAAATTTGTTATTGGGACTTCATATATGATGTATTATGAAATGATAAACTCAAATGAGGAATCTTTTCTTTGAAAACCTTAATCATTTAATAGTTAGGGTATTTTGAATGGTTAAAATTGGACCATATTTTCATAAGTCCCTATGATTTGCAAATTTTGTTTGTTTTTCAATTTCCTTGTCCCAAAAGAATATGTTTTTGAAACTTTACTTGAGGCATTATTCATATGGACTATGTGGGTCATCTTTTTAGAACTTCCAAATTAATGACATCAACTTTTGTTAATGTAAGTGTTGATGTAGATTTATTAGGATTTTTTGGTGATTAAACATTTATTAGTCAAAGATTATAATAATGATATTTAAAAAAATAAGAACCATGTCCATTTGAACATTTCTTATGAATTTTCTAAGGATTTGTAACAAGATTTAAATTGTTCAAAAATGTGCCACCATAGCTTGCATTTACCTTTGTAGTTCACTTCTAATTAACTTTTAATTAAGTTTTAGTTCACTCCTAATTCACTCCCAAATTATTCTAGTCCACTTTTAGTTGATTTTTAATTGGTTCATAATTAACCCTTTGTTCACTTTTAGTTAATTCTTAATAAATTCATAGTTCATTTGTAATTAAAAATATTTTATGGTTAGTGGGCACATGGAAACTTTCATGGAAATAAAGGTGAAACTCCCATTTACCTTTAGTCTATTCAACACCAATAGTAGGTATAATCATGTTCCATAACCTTATTATGTTTCCTTTGTGTTTATGTTTCCATGTGCTATCATAATAAAAACTTGGTTGCATTTTTGTTTCCATACTTCATGTTCTTGTCTTTAATGTTGTGTGGTTTTATATTAGTTTTTATGTTCTATGTTTGGATTTAGACTTAGGTGTATTTTTTCATCTTTCGTATTCATAGTTTTCATCCTTGCGACATGAAAATGGTGCAATATCTAATGAGGGATCACACCTTGGAATGGTGGACGCTCAAAAACACACTAAAAAAAATTCTTTTGAAGATCATGCTTGAAAATGATTTCAAGGCAAAATTGAATGAAAAGTTCACCCCCCCCACAATAAAATTATGCCAGATGGGTAAAAGTTGCTCAACTTGTGCCAAGGAGATGGGTTGGGAGTGTTGGGAAAGTATATTCAATGTTTTGCAGCCCTTTTGAGCTTCATCCCCATGAAGGGAAGGAAAAGTATACCCGAAATGTAGCCTTCTTTCATGGTTTGCAATTTTGGGCCTACAAGTGAATAGTTCAAAGGAATAAAGTCCTCAAAACCAATTAAGAAATGATGAAGATTGCAAATTCCATGGAAGATGATCCACAAGGCCTCCTAATAATCAAAAGGGAATGTTGGAAGTAGTTTTCAAGTTGTAAACAATTCAAAAGGGGGTTAAAAAATAGAGTGGGAGAAAAACCCATGCGAGAATGGTGATGGCCTAATTAAAAAGAAACCTAGGGACATCACCAAAGTAAAATGTTTCAATTACAATGATGTTGAACATTATGCCAAAGGTTGTTTTAAGGTGAGGCCAAAATTTGAACAAAATGGGTTTAATGTGGTTAAATTAGGGCCTAATTCGATCTTGCTTAAATAAAATAAAGATTAATGTGGTTTCTTGTCTTTTGAATTTAGGAACCACACATTCATTTGTAATCCCAAGTGTGGTGTTGTAAATCGGATGGAAGACCACAAAGGTTGATGAAACCCATCAAAGTGCAATTAGCCCAAGGTGATGTGAAGCCATCAAATGAGGTGATGTTGGGTGAAATTTTGGAATTAAAAAAAATGAAGTTTGAAGAAATTTCATGGTGTGCGAATTAGATGACATGGAGGCTATTTTAAACAACACCTTTTAAAACACCTATCAAGTTGGTATTTTGAGAAGTAGCTTTAAGCTGAAAATCATAACTAGGTTAGTTGATAAATGAAATAGTTAAAAATTTGAATATAGAGTTTAGGGTTTATAATACACAATAAAAGGAAAGTGAAAATGATCATTCTTTTGGATGAACTATTTAGATGGAAATAACCATGTTTTTATTTGCCAAAAGGCAAACATTAGTATAAAAATGGGGTGTAATTCAATAATTTAAATCACTATGGGACCTTAAAAGTTAAATAAGTTCATTGTACTTTAATGATTTCACCATGGTTAAAATTATTTCATTATAATATCACTATGTAAACATTGTGTTTCATTACTAGTTGACATAATTCACTATTATAATTTATTGTGATAAATCGGTTTATTTTAATGTTGTTTATAATACCCTATGTGACGCGCTCCCAAGTCACGGGGTGAAACCAAGTTGAAGGTCTCACAAAGTCAAGTTGCGAAATCAAGACTTGGTAGCACGCTCCCAGCTTCCAACTCTAGAAAGGGGTAAAGGGTCGAGTTGGGAGCCCCGGGATTAGACTAGGAAGAGATCAAGCTTTTAGATTACACGAACCTGCATCACAAACCAACACGAGTTGGTTAGAATCCA
>Ga0116228_10003972_pt1 | contig 13078 bp, 6 predicted proteins | sample S1TSphfallax_2_FD_89694 | JGI IMG/M metagenome (GOLD analysis project Ga0116228, IMG submission 89694) | Host-associated microbial communities from peat moss isolated from Minnesota, USA - S1T2_Fc - Sphagnum fallax MG | ecosystem: Host-associated > Plants > Peat moss > Unclassified | place: USA... | reverse complement strand
TAATAATGTTTTGGCTGGATATGTTCACTTTCTGGTCAAAAAACTCTCTTCCCCTTTCACCCCCCCAATGACCACCCCCCCCCCCCCCCCCCCCCCCCCATTTCATCTCTCTTTTGCTCATGTGCTTCTAATGAAACATTCTGCATGTCTCAGTTTACTATTTTATCTTCATTCTCGTCTGGAGAGAGAGCTCACCCTGCATTGCAATTTTCAGTATCAGATTATAGGATGCATGGAGTGATTGAAGTTGTTGAGGCGTTACATAGTTAAATATAAAGATTGCACATGAGGGTAGATATACATAGTTTGTTGAAGATGGAATTTCATGTATAGAAGTTCCCTTGGATGTAAGTAATGAACTACATTACATTGTTGTTACTCGGCCACGTTGTAAGGGAGTGCACATTATGTTCCTATTTTTCTTTCTATGTACATACATCATAAGTTACACATATGTGCACAACAATTTATATGTATCCTCCATTTTGAATGCACAAAATACCTAAGTAAAATTTGGCCAAGAAGGTTAAGATTCTCCTATTCCATAGGTCAATCCTTATAACTAAATAGTTGATTAGATTGTGGTTTTATATAGGTGCTTGATTAATTCGAAATTTGTCATTTTTTAAGGCTCTACTTCTTAGTTTCACTGATTGGCCTTAGTCACCATTGGGGTACCCCACCATTGAGGTAGCCTACCCAAAAAAAATTCACATCATGGAACTCTTCAATTTCACAAAATTCAACTATAGATTGTGTTTTGTTTTTGTATTATATTTTCAATTTAATTTGAAATGATCAATGAATGTTATAAGTTGCAAAAAACACAATGCTGATCCAATTTTTTAATTTGATGTATATGTTTTTAAAATTCTTCATTTAGATAAATTTTAGTCTTTGTCGCAACTTCATATAACATATATTATTAATAATCAATATATAGGACTAATAAAATTATGTCAACTTGCACCAAATTTGTACCATTAAAAATTATTCAACATTCAATGTCATATAAGAATTATATCATTTTTTTCTCAACATTTAATTTTTTTTTTCTTAAATGCAAAATTCCAAAGATGACATTAAGTTTCAAGCTTAAGGACCAGTTGTTAAATGAATATAGTTTAATATGTTGTCAAGCACATATGAATAATGAAACATCTCTACATGTAAATTAATGCCCTAAATAGAAAATGAAAACCCGAAACATCGAAATGTTTACATGTTGACTACAAGTAGCTAAAGTTCTATGTGTCAGAACCAAAACTACCTAATACCTTTTTCTTGTATTTTTAGAAATGTAAAGTCTTTAGTCTTGGTTTATGTACTAAGTATTTTTGAATACCATATTGACCAATCAAATTCAAATTTTTTTGTTTCCTGCTTTCATCATTTTAATTTTTTTTAAAAATATATAAACCCAATGAAAAGCACCATGATTTCAAAATAAAAATTAAATAAAATTTAAAACTACTTTCTTATATTTTTGTCAAAAATTGTTTCATTTTTTTTCATTTCAATTCAAAGACATTTAGTTGTATACTTAGCATGCTTTCAGCCCCCCAATATCATTAACACAACCAAAAAGAATAGTAAATCAACATCTAAATCTAGAACAAGATGTACTTTGTGCAACAACACAAAATAGATTCCCCATAAATTCATTTCACCATCTAAATAGTTAATTATTAGTTTTCATTGTTTTCTAAGTCTTCAAAATTGCCATCCTGATTTAAGAAAATCATTTAAGATTTACTTAAATTTTTTTAAGGATTTTAACAAATCATAGCTCATTTTTGTTGATCAAATTTGGCCAGAACTCTCATGATCCAAAGCACTTAAAGTAGTTTCATACAAGTTACAAATGGGTCAAAGCATTTTGTTCACAATACAAAACCCAATAATTTTAAGTCTGAAAATCCTGAATTGTAAAATTTCAGATACAAAAATTGAAGTATTGAAGTATTGTCTCTTCTAATGTAAATCCAAATGTCCCAATATGTACAAAAGAATGTCATCTGTTAATAACATAGGCATTTCAAAAACTTTGTATTCAAATGAATGAACTTAATGCAGCTTCTAGATGTTAATATTCCTTTTTCATATTTAATATTTGAAACACTAATTCAACAATTTCCAATCCCTAAATGGAATTGCATAAACAATTAATGTTACCAATGCACTTAGTATATTAGGGAATGGCAACAATATTTTATAATGTACATACAATTTGATCTCATCATGTGATAAAGAGAAGTGGCTCTATGATGGAGACAAAATAAGTATTGCCTTTAAACTACCTTAGCCTATATGCCATTCCAAACAGAGAAGACTCACTTGTTTTGCTCACAGCTCACATATATGGATCATAAAAAGTTGTTCAACAAGTATCCAAGTTCTTCATCACATGCAAAAATCTATGTTTGTTTGCAGTTGGATCTTCTCAAAGCCACTTATCTTCCAGTTATGTCAGGAGGGCAAGGAACAAAGTCAGTTCAGTACATTCATTTTGGGAAGTCATGACTTTGAAAAAAAATAGTGCTAGTTTTGCACAGCTTGCTGCATTAGTCCGCCAATGTGGGCAGCTGTAAGGCCTCCACGTTGGAGATTCTTGGACATCCCAAACAAGAGACAAATGAAGCAACCAAAAGACAGAATGAGCTGCTTGACCATGCAAGTAAAGATTATTGCCTGCTCAGCAATAGTAGATAATAGCCTTTTTCACCCTGCAGCTTCTGCCTCCTGGCAAGGGTGGGGCTCTATACAAGTTAGCAAATCCTCTGTATGAGTAGCACTGATTTTGTTTTTGTTGCCAAGTGGTGAAAATCTGCTCCAAAAAAAGTAAAAACAATGCAAGTCTCTGGTTCCAAGACCACTTAGAACTTTTTTTTCCTTCATTTTTCCTTTGAGAGTTGGATTAATGACTTGGATTCATTTTTCCTTCATTGTCTCATCATGAAAACTTGGCTCTGCCTTTTATTCATTTTCCTTCATTTCCCATGCAATGGGTCTGCCCAATATTTTTACACTTTTGTCATATAGCCAATTTTGTGCCAATCATCCATAGGAAAATTTAGCCAAACTGACTATCTATGAAATATGAAAGGAAAGGAAGTTAACTATCGTTCTATATTTTTGGCTAGCTACTAGAACCAACTATATATATTTGGCTATTTTTATAAATTATTTCTCAAATTTTGGCAATTGATAACCCCAAAATTCACCTCATTTTTTAATTAAAATTTTTCAATTCATATAGAGAAAAGATTTCACCTTACAAAAAATAGGATGGCTCTAGCCTTTCTGGCATCTTAAAGGTAATGGTAAATTTGTGTCATGGTTAGGTGATTCAAATGCAAAATGCATTTGTTTATGAGGTGTCCAAAAAGCCTTTGTTGCTTTTAATGTACATTTTTTAAACAAATTATTTAATCACATGTGGTCAAGTTGTAACTTGTAAACCATCTATCTTTATATAGGTAGTTTGTTTTGTTTGTTACGGTCAGATCTTCCAACCACAATGCCCCCCACCAAGCTGTTGGTGCTGATGGAAAGCCCTCAATGAGTATGGGTGGGTGCACTTAATTGGTTTCCGAAGCTACAATGAAAGAATTATTGAATACTTCTTAAATTTTTCATTAAAGGTTCATTAAAAAAAAAGAGACATTCATGTGTACTTTCGGTATTTTTGCAAAGCTCTCAATGAGTAGATTTTATTGAAGTGTTTTTGTGATCCTACAATGAAAGAATTATTGAATACTTCTTAAATTTTTCATTAAAAGTTCATTAAAAACAAGAGACATTCATGTGTACTTTTGGTATTTTTGCAAAGCTCTCAATGAGTAGATTTTATTGAAGTGTTTTTGTGATCTTTAGACCTATGGTGTGGGAGTAGGGGAGATATTGAATTTTGAGTAGTTTTTGTCATTAGAAATTCAACTAAATTACAAAAATTGATTTTGGAAGGAGAAATTAAATTGCATTGGGGCCAACTGCACAAGCCACACTAGTAAACATACATAAGACTTAGATATCTGTCAAGCCCACACAGTGATTTTTTTGTGCTGACATTTTGTTATAGTATGAAATATTTGAGAAAAAATAGGACTTTTTCCAATATGAAATATCTTTTACCAGAGAAAATGTCTTTAACCAGAAATTTTTTTAAATTTTTTTGGGAAATGTTTTCTGAAAAAAACACTTAACCCCCTTGGTTAAATTGTCTTCCATTGCAAGCCAACTTCATTAGTTAGACTCATCACATATATTCCACACATCCAATCCATTTGCAACAACAAGCTTCACTCAAAACAAGTCATGGAATGTAACTCATCATGCTTCTAATTTTGCATCCTAGTTACAATTTTTAGAAATCTTTACTTTCATTATTTTATCTACCAAGTAGGCTCACCAACTGAGTCAACCCAGGCCAGTCTCATCAGCAATATTTGAATCTTGCATAGGAGCTTATCCACCTGTCACTTCACTTGAATTTTTCCTATTTTGCTTGGTGCTTCTCCTTTTCAGATATTTCTATACTCAATTTCCACAACTTTCTTTTGCATGTTTTGTTTATTTGCAAGCAAATTCATTCACTTCACTTTGTTGCTGCCTACCCATTAGATCCTGTGTACAAGTTAGGTTCAAATCCTTTCACATGATCAGTTCCTGATGTTTTTGTTCTATTTGTGTGACGAATTTACTTGCTTATATTTGTGTGACGAATTTACTTGCTTAATAGTTAGTACCCATCCTTTGGATGTAGTTTTAAAATATTTAACCTAGAGTCCATATTTACATCATTTTATGAGTTTATTTCACTTGCTTTGCTTGATGCAGTACAAAATTAACTTGCTTATTTCTTTTCAAATTGTGTGCATTTGATATGTAAATTCCTTAATGCTTTTGCTAGCCTACTAGTTAAGTTCACCACAATTTGATGTTTTTGCCCACAACTTAGCCTTATAGTTGAGGCCTTTGTACTTAGGATAGTTTTTGGGGTTGTCTTTAAGTTATCAAATTATGATATTAAAATAGGTTGGCTACCCTTTGGGTTGTTGCTTTGATCACATATAGTCTAGCATTTGTTTTCTACTATCAGTTTTGGAATCTTTTGAATGCACTCTCTATGAGTTAGATTTCAGCTTTCGTGTGAGGCAAATATTTCAACCTATATCTTGTTGACAAAGCTTGGCAAAGATTAGAAAAATGAATTGAATTTACTTTTTTTTTTAAGTTCCAAAATTTTCTCCCTTTTTTTTTTGAAAACAAGCTTAACAAACTCATGAGAACTTTATCTTTTGTAGATGTTTTGCAATTTTTTCTATAACTTATTTTTATTTAAAATTTGATAAACTAATACTTAGTTATGAATTTTATATGTAAGTGAAAAAAGGGTATTATGGTAATAGACTCATTTGAGATTGACAACAAAAAATCATATTTCAACATTAATGAACTAGTCATTGTGTCGTCTTTTTTCAAAACCCAATGTAATGATGTTTTAATAATGTTCATTTAAGTTGAGATGTCCATCAATGATATTACATATTATAATTACTTGCTAATTTTAATCACATTTGTCACTCTACCCATTCTTAAAGGATTTTTACCCCCAATATCATAAATTCATGTTTTTCTACTCAACCCCTATTTGTCCTAATCACTTTAATGTAAAACTTTCAATTGATTTCTTTACAACCTAATACCAAGAACACCCGAAGTTTAGTTCGCACTTCCAATACACTTAATTATAATATGACATAAGTTTGATTGATTTATGGTGTTTAAATGATTAAAAAGCTATCAAGTCATGTTCTCAAAATCAATAATTTTATAAAAGAAAAAAAAAAGAGTAAATTATCAAAATAAATCCTCACAAATTTTACCCATAATATAAATACAAAAACATTCAATTAATGACTAGATAAATCCATTTACCCATTGATTATGAACCAATAACCAACATCATGTACTCCAATTACACATAAACACCAAATGTAATAATAGTAGACCAGGTCAAAATTTGTTAACAGTACTAGATGAGTTTTGGCTCATATTTGGATTTTGCCATATCTACCTTACCATTGATTTTCAACCTATTATTTACAAAAGGTCCATGTCACAGAACTTTTGGGCAGCTACTTGTAACCACCAAGAGCAGATCTCACAATGCTTGTGACCCTGAATGGTACACCCAAAACCACTTTCCCAGACGGCTGCAAAAACTGAACATTCTTATGGAGCCGTTCAAAGATGAAGAAAAGTTCAACTACAACATCAAAGACAAAAAGGGTATGGTATATGGAAAGTTGGAATCATGAATTCATCACTTCATCGTGTGTCAGCCTCACTCTCATAAGTGGCCATACTGTGCACCACCAGGTAAGTACACATTTGGAAATTGTTCGCGAAATTTTCCATCTTCACAAACTGGCAACCACAATTAAGCAGTTGCTGGCTAGAGGGTCAAGCAACTCATTGTACCTACTAGTTTTGGTCCAACATCAATACAGTAAGAAGGGCGGGTGGTGGAAAACACAGAAAATGCATCATTCTTTGCCTACATTAATAAGTTGGTCGTGTGCTGAGGTTCTCTCCAGCTTCTTCTGTCCTGCATTCTTTTCCACGGTAAAACTTTACCCAGTTGGATGATTGGGACCGTGTGACCTCAGCAAAGATTTATCCCACTCATGTCTTCTTGTAAGATCTGATGGGATCTAAAAGGCCCACCACACATGGATTGGTTGATTTGGGTCAAGTGTTGGGATTCACTTTTTCTATTTGTTAGTTAGAGTTCTTGTGTCCCCACCTTTCCAACAATGAGCTTCTAATATATTTTTGCAACTGTCTCATTTTTGTCTCTGCCTCATTTTTTGATATTGGTTTTGGTGATTAGTGTGTAGGAATCAGTAAGGAAAATAAGAATTTCAGAGACAATTTATCTAACTGTATTAGACTCATTCTAAATTTGGCTGGGAATCAAAATATCTGAAAATAAAAACACTCTTAACAACATTGTTACCTTTATGCTTTAACATTGTGCTTATTCACATTCCAAAAGAAATATTATTACTGTGTGCTAACTACTAGATTTGTTTTCCATTTGAGACATGGAAAGGATGTTAATAGGTTGGATATAATTTAACAAAATCCAAAGTGATAACAAACTGAAAACTGCACAAACAAAAAAAAAAAAAGTTTGTTGAAGACTCAAATGATGAGTTAGTACATTGGCAGGGTGATGACTTCTTGTTATCACTCTTTCTAAGGAGTGGGAAACTTACTTATGTACAATATGCTCAAAACCGGCAATCTGCATTCATTTTGCAATAAAACATTAAATGAATGCAAAATGTTTTATTGCAAAATAAATGCAATCTACATTCCATTATTTGAGCATTCAATTGAGCAAATTTCCATTTTGAATTCTCCTAAAAAAACACCAGCTACTCAGCCCAATTATACAGCTTTTTCCCCAAAGAAACCAACCAATCAAGGTAGATTTGTGATGCGTCATTCCTACGCACCTTCCACATGTGGATATATAAATTTTCACAATGCATGGCTGTGAACACTGGTGTTTCATCTACAGAAACTTAATAGATTGAATGGAATTGGGATCACCTTGGATAGAACTGATCTTTTTAAGTTCACAATACCAAATCTTTTTTTCCTTTCAATTTGGGTTCACAACAACCTTAAGAATGCATAACATAGCCTGTACTCAACTTTTGGATCTCTGCCAACTTTAATCAGTCTTTTGCTGGTGGAGATAGGGGTTCCACATGTTCTAGTTTACTATCTTCTACTGTGTTTTGATCTGTTATAGCCTTATAGGGGCCCATTAGCTTTAAAAATTTGTTATGGACAAAATGCTGCTGAATAGTGAAATTATAGAGCAAAACTTTGAAAATGAAGTGATTTTGAAGGTTTTCAATTGCCAGAAGTGAGAGACATATATAGTAGTAATAAACAGCCGATTCTTATACTTGGTTTTCATGGTGTAGCCAAAAATTTAAAAGGATGATTAAAGATTTGAACTTCATATCTGGTCTATAGCCCAGACCAGATAAATCTTCCTAAGGATTAGGATTACGGCCTCTTTTTTCAACATCTTCCTATCCTATGATCTACGCTTCCCATGCATTAAAATCTTCCTAAAAAGAAAACACTAGGTCCTCGTCAATCATTCGCTAAAAATAAGAGATCATCTCTGATGGATAAACCTTGAGGTTGGGTCCACACTCTGCACAGTATTATTATGTACTCAACTTTCAAACAGAGTCTTTCTTGGGGGAAGTTAATTCTTTGATAGTTATTGTTAGCATACCGAATGCTGTTGTCAATTCCAGCACCCAAGTATAGAAACAATCAATCTTGGGGTGTCAAGGCATTTCAACATCTCACTTTTTGTCTTAGAAGATTTCAGCACAGGAGCCTAAGCTTTTGAGGCAATTTCAATCCAGGCCCTAAGTTGGTGTCTAGTGCTCCTGTCTTTGCCAATACATGTGACACATGTGAACATACTAATGAGGATGAGCGAGATTTAAGGGGTTAATTTGTGGATGTCCAGATTATGGAAATGATGGCCAAGTGCCTAAGTGAAGGAGTTTGTAGATGGATATCACTATATCTATAGCTTGTATTCTTCAAATAACTTTTTAAAAGGTTACATTATATTTTCACCTTTTTACATATTTAAAGGAAACATAACTTATTGATTTTTTCAGAAAAAAATCATTATTACAAAAAATAAATGCAGAATTATTCTGAAACTTCCCAATTTTTTCAAAACTTAAAATTTGAATTAATATGGGTTGAATTTAACATCAATGTAGGGTATGATAAGGATGGAAAAACGTACAACATGTGGAATCCTAGACCCTAGGGCCTTCTTCAACATACTTGTAGGACCACAATAAACATTGGAGATGAATAAAGAAAAGACATAGCAACTAAGGTAGATGTGCAAATAATTGTCAAAAATAAACAAATTGATTACATCAAAGTCCAAATTAGGGTATATACAATATAGTGCATACATTTGCATTTGCACACCCCAAAACATTTACATAAGGCCATGCAAATGGAAGCATTTAAAACAAATTATACATGACAATAATATAAGTGGTGTCAAAAGTTTTGATTTACACACCATACATATGGCTATTGACATTTACACACACAACATTGGCCTAGACAATTGATTTCACATGGATTTATTTTTCCTTGAATGAAATAAGGTTTCAAAACGTTAGGCAAAATCTTCAAGAAATTGTGTATTTTCTCACAAAACCTAAAAACTCCAAAGAGATTGAACCTTCATCCATTTAGCTATAAACTAAGTCTTAATTAACTAACATACCTTCAATTCGTGATAATTTAAAATAGTTTATTCCTTGCGCCGATGGTGGGGAATGGATTGCATCTTGTGACAATACATTGTTCAAAACACTTTCATCTCCATTGCAAGAGATGCGAGGTTTCATGTTTTGTGTGAACAAACTCATGTCCTTTTACCACCCTTCTTTCAATCTTCTCATTGACATGTTAACATCATGTTATTGACTAATGGCATTTGCATTTTCATCGATATTTTGTCATTACCAATCCCACTAGAACAAATTTGGTTTCTTATGTTGCTTCATTTTGTAAGGTGATTATGATAGTGCTAGGTAACGCAAAGGAAGGACATTTTCATGATTGGTGCCTAATAATTTTTTTCCTCCTCTTGCCATAAAGGGTTTTGGTTTCCAACAACAAGTGGATAAATTTTTTTCATTGATGTGATAATATGGCATGGTTAGCAAAGGGCATTGGTGGCCTTCCTCTAGTTGTTTTGCACATTTTTTATAGTTATAGAGTGTTGATAGCTTTGTAAATAGCACATGATGCCTCTATTTTGAGGCATCTTTATCATTGTAATGAAGGTTATTTCTAGGCTTATTTATTTTTTAGACTTTTCATCCCATTCTTTTCTGATATGTTTTTTATAATTGGTGGGGATTTGGAACATGATTTATTTTATGCCCCATCGTGACCCACTTTGGGGCTTGCTCTTTTGTTCTAACTTGGGTCCTTTCTATTTGTTCCTTATGTTCCCCTTTTGTTAGGTGTAATTTTCTTTAATGAAGTTTGCCAAGGTTTCATCAATTTTGATCATGCATTTGTGTTTTTTCAAATTCTAGTATTATCATTGTAATTTTCATGCAATTTTTATTTCCTTAGTTAATTGGTGGATCAATTGCAAATTAACAAAATGGTATCAACTCTTTTGAATACTTGTTGAACCTTATTTTGAGCTTTCTTGAAGTACTTTGGGCACATGGATTTTGAAACAAGAATGTCAACATTTTGATATATTTGTGACCTTCCATATTTTGGTTCATCATGAAGGTCTTTTTTATGCATATTTCTCCATAAGGCTTGAATTGACATTAAAAATTGTACATTAGGGAAAAAAATCTCAAGATTACAACTTGTCCTTGCAACTATTATATTCACCACTTGAAATTGGTAGAAATTGTCAAAATATAACGCATATTTAATTAATTTGGACTTTACAAAAGTCCAAAAATACCAACATGAAATTTACACCATTCCATCAATGCGTCTTTCACACAACCTAGTGGCCACAAAGGTGTTAAAAAAACTTGCAAAATTAAGTAAATGCAACTTACAAAGATCATAAAAACAAAATCCTAACAAGTTTTTTTGGCCCACAAGTTATAATTGGGAGACTTCAAGTTTAACACTTCACATATTAAAAAAGTTTAACCAAATCCCATAATTATATATATAACCTTTATTGAATATATCCAAATATACAAATTGATTGGCCACTAGGTTGTTAAAAACAAAGGAGATTGCCAAAAGTTTATATGCAAAGTTTCAAAATGGCATATTAGATGTTATCACTAATCTAAAAATGATAAAGAGATTGTCTACAATTTGCAAGCACTTTGCAAGAAAATTGATCAAAGTATTCCACCAAATCAATTCAATAATTATTCCTCTTAGTATTTGAAATTTTTTGTTTATCCATTTTCAAGTATCTAATTACATTAGTGCCATTTCAAAATAAAAATCATAATGGCCAACACCACTTTTTACCATTTAAAACTACAAACGACGTCAAATAGTCTATGAACAAGAATTCAATCCAATTGCACACAAAAATCAATACTAGGACATGAAAAAATATAACATTATAATTGATTTAAAAGCTCAAAAATAAAATTTGAAAATAAATGAAATGATTCAAAATGCATACCTAAAGGTGGCTATGCATTACAAACATCAAAATTGTCATTGTCCATATATTGCAAAAACCAAGAATAATTTCACAAAGTAGAACTCAAACATGGTTTAGAATCTTTCATCATGATGTTGTGATGACTTCAAACCATGGTTGCCATCATGAATCCCATCAAAGTTGGCCACAAACGAGATGCAAGGTCCAACCATTGCACCTTCTCCCTTGACATAAACTAACCCATGAAGGATTTGAGGAAAAGACCATTACACTTTGGATTTTGCAACCCCAAGTTATTGGGTTCATCATCAATGAGCAAGGTTTGATCTTCTATCCCAAAGGGAAGACCGTGACAAGCATAGTAAACTTGTTTCGAATCCCTTATATAATTATAGGACCTGGGTGTAATTTGTCCAAAAGTCTATGAACATTGTTCACATCCCCAAATAAAAATAAATTGATCCAAAAACTTTTCTAGCATCAACACTCGAAAAACCTCTAACACATCTTCAAGTTTCATACAAAACCCATTTCCCATGTAAAAGTAGTTGAATGTCATAGGGATAAAATGTTCCATTTCAACTTTAACTTCCACATTGCTCCCATTAATATTTGTTCCAAACACTTGTGCATTCTCATGTCGAATAGTAGAATGGAAAAATAACACAACCATGGTTTTCATGGTGTTTGTGCATCCATCACAATGTGTTGAAAACATTTGGATGCAAATGCACCACATCAATATGGGGTCAACCTATGTGAAAATAAGTCAGGCCACCCAAAAAACAATTAAAAGCAACCCAAAATAATGTCATTTGGTCACTGTAAACCTTGTTGTCGTAACCTTAGCCTTGGGCTTACGACCAAGGCAAAAAGGGGTTGCAAGGTTGCGGGCCAAGAGAAAGCTCGGGAGTCACATCACATACTCTCGGGAGTGTAAGAAAGTGTGAGGGAGTGAACCCTCACACTCCCAAGGCAACTCCCACTTTGGGAAATGGAGTCCCGATGGACTCTTAAATTTTCAGAGAGCAATTTGAAGGGTCAAAACTCAATGGCTTGTGGTTTTCATTTATATCATTGGAAAGCCCTTGGAACTTAGATGTCTAAAATGGGCTCGCATTGCTCATTTGGACATCTGAAACACAAGTTATGGCCAAAAGAAGGGCCGAGAGTCAAATTGCCAATTTGACTCTCAATCAGAAAAAGTCGGGAATCGACCTGATTTACTTGTTTGCAGATGGCATGTGACATATCGTTAGAAAGCTCTCAACGAGAGCTACAACTTCACTTTGGACCGCGCCTCGATCCAAGGTTTGCTCGCAAAGTTATGGGGCTCCAAAGTTGCAGGAATCCCAATTGTCGCAATTTGGATGCTCCCGTTCGGGAGTCCCGGGAAAGAAAAGCCATTTGGATGTGGGCCCCATGGAGAGGTGCAGAGTATACTATAAGGGGGAAGGTGGTGGCTTCTTTCAAGTCTGGGCCGTGGTGAGTCTTGTGTGTCCGTGTTGCCCGTGGCTTGTCCTAGCACCAAAAGTGCTCAAACTATGCACTAACCACCTTGTGTGGGTTATGTGCAAGCCTGTGTGAGTGAGTGAAGCTTGTCAACTCTTCCTAGTCCCATCCCGGAGCTCCAACACGCCCCTCTACCCTTCAAAGTGTGGTGCGTTAAGAAGCGTGCCCCGACTCCTCCCCCTTTCGCTATTTTGTATTTGGACTCACTTTTGAGTCTTACAAGGAGTTGGGAGTGTGTCACTTGTGGTGACCAAAACAATAAATTTGGTTGCCAATTCTTAGTTGCCACAATTGACGAACAATTTTTTT
>Ga0116228_10003970_pt1 | contig 13080 bp, 11 predicted proteins | sample S1TSphfallax_2_FD_89694 | JGI IMG/M metagenome (GOLD analysis project Ga0116228, IMG submission 89694) | Host-associated microbial communities from peat moss isolated from Minnesota, USA - S1T2_Fc - Sphagnum fallax MG | ecosystem: Host-associated > Plants > Peat moss > Unclassified | place... | reverse complement strand
GGAAATCCCGCATTGTTCGCGATCGCTAGCGAACGATAGCTGTTCGTCGACGGCTGGAACGTCGCGACCGCATATCGCTTCATGTCGATCGTTATGAGGCCGTGTGTCTGTGCGTCGTAGCGAAACGAGCGCACGTCGTAGCGCGATGAGAACGCCTCGTCGTCGCGTGGCCCTCCGTACGCGGGCGAGAACATTTCGAGGATGCCGTCGTGAGCGCGTAGCCAAAGATGCCCCGTGTTCGAGCGTAGCGTGCGCACCAAAACGGGGTGCGGAAGGTCGATTCGGTAGACAGCGCCCGTGAACGCACCGCCGTTGCCTCCCGAACCGAAAGGCACCGCGATGAGCCGCGCCGACCCGCTCGAAAAGCGGACGCTGCCTTCGGCCATCGGAAAGCCGTAGACGTCGATGTTCTCGCCATGATAGTAGCGCGACGTTCCGTTTCCGTATTCCACGTCATTGTGTCCGTGGTCGCACATACGATAGAGACCCGGTGTTCGGTCCGCGAGGGCCTGGACGAAGGTCTCGTCGTCGAGCTTCCGGTTCGGAAGCGGCTGAGCGAGCGTCGTCGCAAAATGTGGTGGGTCGGTTTCCCGCTCGACTTCGTGTAGCACGCCACTGCGTATCGCAAAACGTCTGATCAGGAGTGCACCCGGCGCGCACGGCCCGACCGGCGAATAGACGCGTGCGCGATCGACGATCGCTCCATCTTCGATTCCAACGGTTTCGCTATCCAGTTGTGGATGCAGAACACCGATGACGGTTGCGCTGCCGGCGGACCATCGATACACGAGCCAGGCTCCGCCGATTTCGGAGATGAGGATCCACGATCCGTCGTTCAATCGCCCCGTCTTCGTTTGCGAGGGGTCGGGCACGCCGTAGATATCTAGTCGTTTGGACTCGTACGGTTGAGGCTCGCCCGCGAAGTGAGGCGCGGCCACGGTGCCGGGCAGTCGAGAGAAGAGCCAGACGACGTCGGCATGGGCAAACGGATTCGCTTCAGCGGCGCGGGCGCGCGCCGACGTCGCGGCGACGAGAGTCGCCGCGATGATGACGAACGACGCGATGCGATACGGCGACACTCGTGAACTCTATCGGTCGGCGAGGCGCCTTTGTGACTCCGCTAGCGGTCGCCGCGGGTCTTTACGAGCGAACGGGCCGCGGGCGAACGGATGTCGCGTGGCTGTGGCTGCGCGTCGCCGATGGGACGGACCCCAAGTGTAGTCCGGAGATCGCCCCATGGGTGCTCGCGGGCGCGGAGACGACGATCATCGGGGGATCGTTCGGCCTGGCGGGCCTCGCCGACGTGAACCCCGACGAGATCGACGCGACGATTAGCAAGAGTGCGAATGTCATAAAACCCCTCCGTCCTCGTATTTTCGGCTCGCCGGGAGCCCCGCATAACGGCGGGCTCATCGAGTGGGGTATACTACAGTTCCGTGGCTGCGAAGAAATCGGGCGCCCTTCTCGCGACGTACGAGAAGAAGCGCGACTTTACCAAGACCCCCGAGCCCTCCGGGCGCACGTCCGCGCGCGCTCGTAAGACGAAGGACGCACGCTTCGTCGTGCAGATGCATCGGGCGACGCGGCTGCACTACGATTTTCGCCTCGAAGCGGACGGCGTGCTCAAATCGTGGGCCATTCCGAAGGGGCCGTCGTTCGATACGCACGACAAGCGGCTCGCGATGGCCGTCGAGGACCATCCGCTCGACTATCGTGAGTTCGAGGGCTCGATTCCGGCGGGCAATTACGGGGCGGGCGAGGTGATCGTGTGGGATCGCGGCACGTACCGTCTTCTCGAGGGAACGAACCTAAGCGAGCAGATCGCGAAGGGCTCCGTGAAGATCGAGATGTTCGGCGAGAAGCTGCACGGCGCGTTCGCGCTCGTGCACATCAAGGGTCGTGGCGGCGAAGAGAACGCGTGGCTCCTGATCAAAGAACGCGATGAATTCGTCGACCCCACGTGGCGTGCCGAGGACCATGCGGAGTCCGTGAAATCCGGTAAGACGCTCGCGGACATCAAGGCGGATCGCACCGCACCGGAGTGGCGCTCGTCGCGCCCCGTCGATACGCCGGCGAAGAAACGCGCGGTCGCGCGTAAACTCGAACCGTTGCCCACGATCGCGTCGCCGATGCTCGCGACGGCGATCGACGCTGCGTTCGACGACGACGATTGGCTCTTCGAACTGAAGTGGGACGGCTACCGCGCGCTCGTGACGATCGAGCGCGACGGACGCGTGGCGATCGCATCGCGCACGGGGAAAGATTTCACGCCGAGCTTTCCGGAGCTCGCCGATCTCGCGGCGTCGTTCTCGGAGCGTCCGCTGATCCTCGATGGCGAGATCGTCGTCCTCGACGCCGAGGGCAAGGCGTCGTTCGGCGCGCTACAAGAACGCTTGGATCGATTCGGTAGAAACGATCCGGAGAAGAACAGCGTCACCTTCGTCGTCTTCGACGCCCTCTATGCGAACGGCCGCGACCTGCGTGACGAGCCGCTCGAGAAGCGCAAGGACGTTCTCGCGTCGCTGCTCACGGACGTGGGTCCGGCGATGTTGAGCAAGCACGTTCGCAAAGACGGTGTCCGACTCTACGATCTCGCGGTATCGCGCGGACTCGAGGGCGTCGTCGGGAAGCATCGCGGCTCGAAATACGTGTCGCGACGCTCGCGCGAGTGGGTGAAGATCAAGGCGCTCGTCCGGCAAGAGGTCGCGATCGGCGGTTGGACCGAGGCGCGTGGCAGCCGTAAACATTTCGGCGCCTTGCTCGCGGGCGTGTACGAGAAGGGCAAATTCGTCTACGCGGGTTCGATCGGGACGGGCTTCGATGCAAAGAAGCTCGCGTCGATTGCGGCGAAGCTCGCGCCGCTCGAACGCGAGACGTCGCCGTTTGCGGAGAAGCCGAAGACGGAGACGCGCGCGCATTGGGTGGAGCCGTCGCTCGTCGCCGAGGTGACGTTTACCGAGTGGACGCGCGAAGGATCGATGCGCCACCCCGTCTTCGTTGCATTGCGCGTCGACAAAGACGCGAGCGATGTCGTCCGGGAGCGGGCGAAGTCGTCCCGCTCGCTCGTTAAATCGCGGTAGCGAGCTTTGCCTTGCGTCGTTCCGCGCGGCGCCGTTCGGGGGTCGTGTCGGCGAGACGAGCGGCGAGCGTTTTCGCATCGTGATCGGCGAGCCACGCTTTGAACTTGTCGATCGGCATCGGGAAACCAATCGCGTAGCCTTGCACGTACCGACACCCGTGGCTTCGTAGCCACGCGATTTCCGCGGGCGTTTCCGCACCTTCGCCGAGCGATGCGAAGCCGAAGTGATCGGCGATCGAGATGATCGTCTGCGCGATCGCCGCATCGTCGGGGTTCGTCGTCACACCGGAGACGAAGGTACGATCGATCTTTACGATGTCGACCGGGAACTGCTTCAACGACGAGAGCGACGAGAAGCCGGTTCCGAAATCGTCGATCGCCACGTGCACGTCGAGACGGCGTAGGGCGCGAAAGACGCGGCGGGTCGCGTGGACGTCGCGCATCGCGTCGCTTTCGGTAATTTCGACGCCGATGTGATTGAGTGGGACGCCCGCGCGCGCCGCGTTGGCAAACGCACGCACGACGCTTGGGTTCCCCGCCTGGCGCCCCGAGAGATTGAAGTAGAGTCGGAATTCCGGGCGGTCTCCGCTCAATTCGGCGGCCGCGGCAAACGCGTGCGCCATGACCCAGTCGTCGATGCTCGCGATCGCGCCCGTCCGTTCGGCGAACGGGATGAAGTCGAAGGGCATCACGAGCCCGCGAACGGGATGGTTCCAGCGAATGAGGGCCTCGCAGCCCGTCACGCGACCGCTCTCGATCTCGATGTGTGGCTGATAGTAGAGCGTGAATTGATCCCGCGCGAGGCCCTCGGCGATCTCGCTCAGGAGCGTCGCGCGAAGCTGTGCTTCGCGATCCATGCCCTCTTCATAGAACACCGTCGATCCGTGGCCGCGCTCTCGAGCGATCGAGAGCGCGGCTTCGGCGCGCGCGTAAATCTCCTCGAAAGCGGAGCCGTCGTCGGGAGCGATCGCCACGCCGACGCACGCCGGTCGCGCGATTTCGGCGTCGGTCGGCAGCTCTCCAGTGGAGAACGGTTGAGAGAAGGCGCTCGCGAAGTCGTCGAGGCGCTCGCGCGCGACGTCACGTGTTTCGCACGCGACGAATATTGCGAAGACGTCGGCTCCGACGCGGGCGACGACGTCGTCCGGCCTGGCGCGCACGGCGAGCGACGTCGCGACGTCGATCAGAACGGCGTCGCCAACCGCGTACCCATGCGCGTCGTTGATCTCGTGGAACGCCGCGAGGTCGAAAATGAAGATCGCGAAGCCCTCGGTGCGCTTCGACGCCGCGCCGGCCTGCGCGTGAAATTGCGGCCGGTCGACGAGGCCGGTGAGTCCGTCGTGCCGCTGTTGGTAGTCGTGCCGCTCCTCGCGCCAACGCTGTTCCACATAGTTCGAGAAAAACGTGGAGAGGGCATCGAGATAGGCGTAGTCGTCGTCGCCGAACGGCGCTGACGGGTCGGGTGCCGCGAAGGCGAGCCAGTAGCGCGCGTTTCCCGATTCGAACGACGTACAGATCGCCGAATGCCAATCCGCGGCCGCAAGTTCGTCCGGCGCGTCGTTATCGTGCGACGTGTCGGCCCAGCTGTAGGTGCGCGAACCGGAGCGCATACCGCGAGCGCCGAGTGCTCGGAGGGCGCGTAGTTCGAGGGCCGGATCCCGCGTGTCGCCCGCTCGCGCCGAGCATTCGACGATGGCCGCTCCGTCGTCGACGGCGCGACAGAGGTACGCTCGGAACGACTGCTGCGCGCGGAGATCGAGCGAGGCGCGGAGCAGCATCGCGTGTGCGAGTTGCGCGCCCTCGAGTGATGGGTCGTTTGCAATTCCCCAAAGCCGCTCGAGCCGTTTCACGTGCCAGCGGGCGCGCGTGGCGATGTCGGTGGCGGCGCGGGCGGCGGCGACCGCGCGCTCGACCGCGATCGGCAAACGGACGAGCGTCGATTTCATCACGTAGTCGACCGCGCCGCATTGGAGGGCGATCGCAGCACGTTCCTCGCTGATCGCGCCCGAGACGAAGATCAGCGGACACTCCGGGTACGCCTCATAAACGATACGCCGTGCGGCGAATCCGTCGAAATCGGGGAAGCTGAAATCGCAGAGCACCACGTCGGGCACGAAGTAGCGAAGGGCGGCACGTAGCTCCTCTTCGCCCTCCGCTGCGACCCATTCGACCGACATTCCGTAACGCCGGAGTGCCGCGACGCAGAGTTCGCGATCGGCAGCGTTGTCATCGACGATGAGCGCCCGGATCGTCATCGTCGCGACCGCGACGCTCACGCGCTTGGCGGTTGATTGATGCTCAACCAATACATCCCGATTTTTCCGACGGCCGAGGTGAAATCGTTCAGCTGTACGGGCTTCGTGACGAAGCCGTTGACGCCGAGCTGATAGCTTTCGGTGATGTCGCGCTCCTGATTCGAGGACGTCATGACGACGATCGGGATCTTCCGCGTCGCGGCGTCGGCTTTGAGTTCGCGTAAGACGTCGAGACCGTCGAGGCGCGGCATCTTCAGATCGAGGAGAATGAGGCGCGGCGGCTTGCGCGGATCGCGTTCGGCGAAATCGTCGGTGCAACGAACGAACGCGAGCGCTTCGACGCCGTCCATCACCCAGTACAAACGATTCACGAACGTGGCTTTCTTGAGCGCCCGCATCGTCATCTCGGCATCGCTCGCGTTATCCTCGACCAGAAGAATGTCGATATCGTCGAAATCGTTCATGCAGCGTCTCCGTTCGGAAGTGTAAATGAAAACGTGGCGCCTTCGCCCACACGTGCGTCGGCCCGCACGCTCCCGCCGTGTTTCTTCACGACGCGCATCACGATCGCAAGGCCGACGCCGGTGCCGGGAAATTCCGTGGCGCGATGGAGACGTTGAAAAACGCCGAAGAGTTTGTCCGCGTACCGCATGTCGAAGCCGACGCCGTTATCGCGGATGTGATACGTCGTCGTCGATCCCTCGTTCGTCGCCCAGACGTGGACGTGCGGCGCCGTCTCTTTTCCCGCGTATTTAACGGCGTTCGAAATCAAGTTCACCCAAACCTGACGGAGGAGCACCCGATCGCCCCGCACCGGCGGTAGGTCGTCGATCTCGATCGAACAGCGAACGCCCTCGCTCGTGGTGGTGTCCGCCGCGGCGGCTTCTCGCGCGAGGGCCGCCATATCGACCAGATCGTGCGATATCGGCTGCCGCCCGATGCGACTGAATTCGAGGAGGTCGTCGATGAGCTCGCCCATGCGCGAGGCCTCGCGAGAGACGACGGAAAGCAGGCGCCGACCCTCGACGCCGAGATCGGTCGCGCACTCTTCCTCGATCGCCATGACGAACCCGAGGATCGCACGGACGGGCGCGCGCAGATCGTGCGAGACGGAGTAGCTGAAACTCTCGAGCTCGGCGTTGACCGATTCTAATTCCACCGCGTGACGTCGCAATTGCTCTTCGGCCGCGTTCGTGCGCGTCAGTTCGGCGAGGGCGATATGCTTTGCGACCGAATCGCGCTCGACCGTCCGTTCCGCGAGACGTTTCTTGAGTTCGGCATTCGTTCGGCCGAGCTCGGCGAGCGCTTCGTCGCGCGCCGCAACGTCGCGCTCGATCGTCCGTTCGGCGAGCCGACGTTCGAGTTCCGCGTTGACCCGTTCGATTTCAGCTCGCGCGCTGTCGCGCTCCGCGACGAGCTCCGCGACTTCGCGGCGGAGTTCCGCACTCGTGATCCGTGGCGAGCCTGGGACGAGCCGCGCTGGCGAATCGGCGGCTGGGATGTCGGTACGCGGCATGGAAAGCCTCGCGGCAGCGATTCAGCGGGTCAGCGTCTGGGGACGCTCTTGGGCGCATAGGTGGAATCGGCCGCGGGAGTAGTATGATTAGTCGTTCTTACGAAATGTGATAGCGTGGCGTCGCCTGCGGAAAAGTACACGCTCGAGGTCGACGGCCGCGTCCTCGCGCTCACGAATCGCCAGAAAGTGCTGTGGCCGTCCGACGGCATCACGAAGGGCGATCTCGTCGACTACTACCGGCGCATCGCGCCGTACGTGCTCCACCACGTCGCGCGGCGTCCGCTGACCGTAGAGCGCTATCCGAACGGGATCGACGGACCGTCGTTCTTCGAGAAGAACATCTCGAAGGGTGCCCCGAGCTGGGTCGAGACCGTGCCGGTTCCGAGCGATTCGGGCCGACGCGACGTCATTCGTTTCATGCTCTGCAACGACGAAGCGACGCTCCTGTACGTCGCGAACCTCGCGGCGATCGTCCTGCACGTGTGGACCTCGCAAGCGGGTTCGCTCGACGTGCCCGACTTCGTGTTCTTCGACCTCGACCCGTTCGACGGGTGCACCCTCGCGACGCTCGCCAAAACGGCGCTGGCACTCCGCGACCTTCTCGATTCGGTGGGGTTGGAGACGCTCGTGAAGACGTCGGGCGGCAGCGGCCTCCACGTGGTCGTCCCGCTCGAGCCGGCGTACGGCTACGATATTTGCAAGGGTTTCGCGGAGATCGTCGCACGGACGCTCCACGCCAGGCTCCCCGCGACGACGACCCTCGAGCGAATGCAGGCGAAGCGGCCGGCGGGTACGGTTTACCTGGATTACGTCCAGGTGGGTAAGGGGAAGACTCTCGTTGCGCCCTACAGCACCCGCGCTCGGGCGCTGGCGCCCGTCTCCATGCCCATTAGCTGGGACGAGGTGGAAGCGATGGCGAGAAAGCGAGCGAAGGAAACGGAGCCAGAGTTCGCTCGCTTCACGCTGAAGAATGCCCCAGCGCGGCTGGAAAAGCGCGGCGACCTGTGGGGCGCCGAGTACTGGAACGAGCAGCGGCTCGAACCCGCCCTCAAACGAGCACGTGAGGTCTGGACCTAAGGAGCGAGAGAATGGCGCATGCGATCTGGTCGGGAGCGATCAACTTCGGACTCGTGACGATTCCGGTCAAACTGCAAACGGCGATTCGGACGAACGATCTCCGCTTCAACTTTCTGCACAAGACGGACGAAGGCCGCATCAATAACGTGCGCCGCTGCTCGATCGATGGCGAGGAGATCTCGTACGACGATATCGTGCGCGGGTACGAGTACGAAAAGGGCCGCTACGTGATCTTGAGCGACGAAGATTTCAAGCGCGTCAATCCCGAGGCGTCGCAGTCGGTCGATATCGTGCAGTTCGTCGACCTCGGCGAGATCGATCCCATGCTCTTCGACAAACCGTATTACCTCGAACCCGAGAAACGCGGTCGCCATGCCTACGCGCTGTTGCGCGAAGCCTTGCGCGATTCGGGCAAGGTCGGGATCGCGAAGGTCGTGATCCGCTCGCGCGAACACCTCGCCGCGCTCAAGCCGAGCGGCGACGCACTCGTGCTCGAGCTCATGCATTTCGCCGACGAGATCGTCGATGCGAAGTCGCTCGATCTTCCGGCGCAAGAGAAGCCGCTCGCGAACGAGATGAAGGTCGCGAAGCTACTGATCGATACGATGACCGAGGCCTTCGACGTCACGCAATTCCGCGACACGTATCGCGAGGAGATCCTCGCGATGATCGAGGCGCGTGCGGCCGGCAAGGAAACGCCGAAGGCCGACGCGCCGGCGCCGAAGGCCAGCAACGTCGTCAACCTCATGGACGTGTTGCAACGCAGCCTCGACGAATCGAAGAAGTCGCGCGTCGCAACGTCGTCGGCGCACAAGTCCGCGAAGAAAAGCGCGGCCGACGATGAGGAGAAGCCGAAGAAAACGGCGCGCCGCAAGACCTCGGCCGCATGACGATCGCGCTCGCGCTCGCGATGCTCTCGGGACACGTGCTCGACCGCACGACGGGCCAAGGACTCGCGCACGTACGTGTCACGGCGGGCAGCGCGCACGCGACGACCGACGGGTCGGGAACCTTTACGCTACGCGGCCTCAAGGCCGGCCCGCTCGTGGTGACGCTCGAATCCGACGACGTTCCCGCGCAACACTTTACGGTTACCGTGCGAGGCGCGACGGAGCACGATTTTCACGCGTGCAGCACGACGCTCGACTATAGTTGCGGCGCGCCCGCACTTCCGAACGCGCCCGGCGGCGGCGCGAGTTAGCCGAAGTCTACGCGAGCGCTCCGCCGCGTTGTGCCGCGATGCCGAGCGCGAGTGCGACCGCGACGAAGAGCGCGGAGATCGCGCCGCTATACGACGCGCCGTACGTTGCGAAAACGGCCGTCGCGATGACGGGCATCGCGACGCCGGAGATCGCCTCGAGTGACGATCCGACACCGAGCACGGTACCGCGTACGCGTTCCGGCGCGGAGTCGGTCAAGAGCGTCGCGAGCGTTGCATTCGTCGTCGAGAGTCCGAATGCGAAGAAGATGACTTGGATCGCGAGGACGGTGCGGTCGTGCATGAACGGCACGAGCGCGAAAAACGCGAGCGCGGCAGCGAAGCCGAGATTCGAGGTCGTGCGGACGCCGACGCGATCGACGAGGCGACCGACGACGAAGAGTTGGATGACGACGCTCGCCGCGCCGAAGATCGCGAAGAAATAACTGATCTGCGACGGCGAGAATCCGGCAACGGCGCCGAGCACGAGCGCGAACACCGAGAACCACGCGTAGAGTCCGAGGGAGAAGGCCAGCTTCTGCACGAGCACCGGCGCGATGCTCGGATCGGCGAAGTAACGCGGGATGTCGGAGAGCTTCGCCGCTGCCGCGGTCTCGGCGCGCGCCGCGATGTCTTCGGGAAGATAGAGTAACGTGACGACGAGCGTCACGACTTGTAGCGCCGCCGCGAGTAAGAACGGCGCGCGATAGCCGTAGCGCTCGAGCAGCAATCCGCCCGCGAGCGGCCCGAGGACGAGCCCCGCGGAGAACGCGGCACCGACGAAGGCGAAGGCTCGCGATCGCTCGGCCACGTCGACGCGATCGGCGACGTACGCTTGCGTGACGCTAATGTTGCCACCGGAGATTCCCTCGACGATCCGCGCGACGAACACCCACGCGAGCGTCGGCGCGAAGGCGAGACCCGTCCAGCCGAGCGTCGCGCCGATCTGCGAGATGACGAGGACGCGCTTGCGGCCGATCCGGTCGCTGACGTTTCCCCAGAGCGGCGCCGAAACGAATTGGCAGAACGCGAATACGGCGAAGAGCGCCCCGACCGCGACATACGACGCGCCGAAATGCCGCACGAAGTACGGCATGATCGGCACGAGGATGCTGAACCCGAGCACGTCGATGAACGTGATCCCGAGAATGGGGAACAACCGCGCGAACACGGAGAACCCCTTGCCTGATGGGCGACGGCGCCCCTGGCAGAGGCGACCAGGCTAACTGGCTAGGGCGGCTCCGATATACGAGCCGTATTCGAGCTCGCTGATCACGGAGGGTCCTTCGGCGGTCCAGCCGAGGTCGTTCTTGCCGCGCGCCGCATCGACGACTTGGTCGATCGTGAGGCAGTCGCCGAACTGGCCCATGAGTTCCGGCGGGAGAATCTTCACTTCTCCGCCCGCGCCCGCGCCGCGGCTGGCCGCCTCGGCGATCTCGCGCATCGTATAATGGTCGTCGTTCACACAGTTGTAGGCACGGCCGGGGCGGCCCGATTCCACCGCTCGTGCGACGAACCGGCCGAGGTCCCCGATATTGACCATAGCCCAGCGGTTCGCGCCGTCGCCGAGGAGCGTGGCTGCGCCGCGCTCGCGTGCCGACTGAGCGAACATCGAGGCGATGCCGCCGCCGGCGCCATAGGCGATCCCGGCGCGAACGATCAGCGAGCGGATGCCGACGCGCGTCATCTCGAGCGTCGCGCGCTCGAGTTCGATCCGGCGCACGAACAGCGGCGGCGGGTTGATCGGCGCGGTTTCGGCCGCCGGCACGTCGCCGGTGGCCCCGTACATCCAGGTGGAGCTGACGAAAACGAAGGTCTTTTCCGTTCCGGCGAGACCCTTGCGAATCGCCTTGAGGGCGCCCGTGTCGACCGTGAACGGATCGGCGTCCGTCACGTTGACGGCATAGACGATCGCGTCGACGTCTTCGGCCGCTTTCGCGAGCGTTTGCGGCTTCGCGGCATCGGCCAGGACGACGTTCGTGTGTCGTGCGAGCAGGCGGCTCCGCGACGGGTCGCTACGGGCCACTCCGTACACGGTGTGCCCGTTCCGACTCAGCGCTTCGTCGACCGCAGTGCCGACGTAACCAGTGGCACCGACGATGAGGACCTTCATATCTTCAATGTGTCGGTACGACCGGGGGACTCTTCGAGTGATGCGAGCCTCACTCACGCAAAATTTTTCACGCTTCTGACAGGGATGGGAGAATCGCACCGCACGATTGCGGTGCGCATGGATATGGAACGGAACGCCGTCTTGCTGACCGGAGGCTCCCGCGGGATCGGGGCCGCGACCGTCCGGGCGTTCCATGGGGCGGGGGCGCGCGTCACGTTCACCTACGTTCGCGATGAGGCTGCTGCGCGCGCGCTGGTCGCGGAACTCGGTGCGGAGCGGGTCGCGTGCGAACGCATCGACGTGGGGGATGCCGATGCCCTACCGGGCCTCGTCGAGCGTTGCGTCGCGCGCTACGGCCGGCTGGACACGCTCGTCAACAACGCGGCGGTCTTCGCGGACAATCCGTTCGATCGCGACGATTATGCCGCGTGGCGAGCGAATTGGGAGCGGACGTTCGCAGTAAATGTTAGCGGCGCGGCCAACCTCTCGTTTCTCGCGATGCGCGCGATGCGTCGCAACGAACCTGACGCGCGCGGCACGCGCGGGCGCATCATCAATATCGCCTCGCGCGCCGCACATCGCGGCGAGCTGACGTTCGCGGATTACGGCGCGAGCAAAGCCGCGCTCGTGAATCTCGGAAAGTCGATCGCACGTGGCTGCGCGGCGGACGGCATCGTCGCGTTCTCCGTCGCGCCCGGCTACATCGCAACGGAGATGGCATCGGACGCGATCGCCATCTACGGCGACGCAATTCGCGCCGAGATTCCCTCGGGCCGCATCGGGACGCCGGACGACGTCGCGCCGACGGTCGTGTTCCTCGCAAGCGGGGGTGCCGACTACGCGACCGGCCAGACGATCGATCTGAACGGAGCTTCATACGTGCGGTGATATGGCCGGTTTTCTCCGCATATCACGCGGAGAAAAGGAGCCCGCCAATGCGGCGATTAACGTCATAATCTCCGCAAGGCATGCGGATATTATGACGACGTATATCTACGAACTCGATGATTGGCCCCATTTCCGATGGGACGCCGAGCGGCTAGCCGGGCATCTCGCATCCGTTCGCCACGAACAAGGCCGCCTGCTTGGCCGCATGGAGGGTCTCGGGTTCTTGCTTCGGGCCGAGGCATCGCTCCAAAATCTCACCGAAGAGATTCTCAAATCGAATGAGATCGAAGGCGAAGATCTGGATCGAGCGCAGGTGCGATCGTCGATCGCTCGCCGCCTCGGCGTCGATATCGGGGCATTGACCGCAGCCGACCGTAACGTCGAGGGGGTCGTCGAGATGATGCTCGATGCGACGCAGAAGTATGATGAGCCGTTGACCAAGGCGCGTCTCTTCGGCTGGCACGCGGCTTTGTTCCCAACGGGGCGCAGCGGAATGAGCAAAATCACGGTCGGCGGGTGGCGAAAGGATGCCGCGGGGCCGATGCGCGTCGTCTCGGGACCGATCGGTCGAGAGAACGTTCATTACGAAGCTCCCTCCGCGGCCCGAATCGAGGCGGAGATGCGCGCGTTCCTCCGGTGGTTCAACCGAGCGACCGACATGGATCTCGTTCTCAAGGCTGCGATCGCGCACGTATGGTTTGTGACCATACATCCATTTGAAGACGGGAACGGACGTATCGCGCGAGCGCTCACCGATCTCTTGCTCGCGCGTTCGGAGCTAAGTTCTCAACGTTTCTACAGTATGTCGGCGCAAATTCGAGCCGATCGGAACGAGTATTATAAGCTTCTCGAAGCTACGCAAAAGGGAAACCTCGAAATCACGTCTTGGGTCGGCTGGTTTCTCGATTGTCTGAGTCGCGCGTTCAAAGGTGCCGAGGCCGAACTGGCCACGGT
>Ga0116228_10003969_pt1 | contig 13080 bp, 11 predicted proteins | sample S1TSphfallax_2_FD_89694 | JGI IMG/M metagenome (GOLD analysis project Ga0116228, IMG submission 89694) | Host-associated microbial communities from peat moss isolated from Minnesota, USA - S1T2_Fc - Sphagnum fallax MG | ecosystem: Host-associated > Plants > Peat moss > Unclassified | place... | reverse complement strand
TGTGGGGGGATGGGGTTTGCGTGGGTAGGGGGATGTGGGGTTTGGGTTGTGGGGGGGGGGGGGGTTGAGGGGGAGATGCCTTTGGGATTTCCCTAGGGCAATTTGGAAACCTTGAATACTTGTGTTTTAGTTTGATTTGAGCAGGCTTTATATGTATTGGTATGGTAGATAGATAGTCTGGTGAGCAAACAGTTAAGAACTCAAAGGAGGTCAAATTTTCACACATTGTTCCTTTATTTTTGAAGTTTTAAAAATGTTTGTAGCTTTCCACCTACTACTATTAACATTGCAAAAATATGGGATGTTTGACAAAAGGGGGTTTAGTGTTCAATGATGAGTGAATCAAAACAGATTGGGAGTTTAAGCTTAAAGTCTTTGATGATTGCATCTCTGCCTTTGGAAAAAACAGTTTTGCAAAGCCCTAGTTGGCACACCCATCAGCTTTTAAATCATTCAAAACGAACTGAAAATGACAAAGATAGGGGACTGGAACTAAAAAGGGGGTCTAAGAGGTTTTTTTTATTTAAAATTGAAGCAAATTATCACTTGTCCCTCTTCCAGTGTTTGCTGCATTGCTCCTTCACTTCTGATGCTCAAAGAACATTTCTAACCCTCCAGTTTGCACATCCACTGAAACAAAAACTGCTCAATTCTGCTAATGAATGAGGTTAATATTGGGAAGTGTTCAGTGATAAGCACATGTTCGGTGATGGGCGGTTGTACTCTAATGACTGAAGAGCAAGGTGTTCCTGAAATAAGTGCTTGGCTAAGGTGGAACTGAGGGGCACTTATTTCAGGAACACCCAGCTTCAAGGGCATTACCTTGAGGTAAGCAGCAGCATAATTATTTTTCTTTTGTTCCTGTTGTTCCTGATGGGTACTGCATAAAAATGAAAAAAAAGTGAGATTGTTTCATTTACCTGGATTGGTCATTTCAAAATGCCTTGTCATTTGTGGAGGACAGATTCCACTAAGTAACATGCCCTCAAGGTACACTAAAATAATTCTACCAATGGTTTATGTAGTCATAACAAACAAGAGAGAAAATTTCTTTTGGTATTCTAGGCTCTTATTGTCCAGAATCTGACCCACATCCTAGGCTATGGATCTTCCACATAAGCTGGAGTTCTCAACAGCATTGTGTCATATTCATGCATGTGTGTAAGGGCCCACATAGGTTAAGGGTCATGTCCATGATTGTTTCATGACTTTGTCAAGTGATGGCATGACCTTAACACCCTTGGCAACCAACCCTTAAATTGTGGAATTGCCATGGACATGAGTCCAAGGGTATAGAACATGTATACACACTACACACATGGCTCAAAAACTAGTTCATATTGTATAGACCATGTGCATTGTTGCCCATATAATTTAGAACCCTAAACTTCCCTAAATTATTTTCTTTTGCTTTCTAATCTATGTCTTCTTACCATTTCACATCTATATATCTTCCACCATGAATATTGATGTGTAGGGTGAAGCCTGACACCACAGCCTTTATTGGAACAAGGGCTCCTGTAAGATGGTGCCAAATGTAGACCCAATTATAATAAAGCCATAGTTGATAAGTTTACCAAGAGTAAAGACTTTGATTTTTCTATTTTTTGCTTATGATATTCACCAGGTACTGTGGGGAAAAAAAGGGGGGCATTCCACTTTCACCCCCCCCAATTGCAGAGGCCAGATTGCATAGGGTAACATCTTCTCCAATTACACTAAAATAATCAGAGTAGGCTTTCAAGGTGTTCTCAAGCTTCTTTTCATGTGCATGGAGTGGGCTTAGATCAGTTTTTTTTAGTGAATTGTGATCAAAGAACCTCCATTGGCAATGGGCTTCATGTACAATACACTAATGTGGCCATGATACATCCATCATACACACTTTTGTAGAATCCATGTGAACATGATATGATATGGACTTTGGACATATAGACAGCAATCAAATGTGTAATGACAATTTTAATGTAAAGGCCAATGATGAACTTAATAGCTACCTTTTCACTGTATTAAATGTTCAGCCAATGTAGTTGTTGATTATGGAAACTTCAGACTACCTGCTTTGTGAACCATTTCATTATTTCTCCAAATTGTGCAATGAGCTTCTCCCCTGGTGCTCCCATCACATATGTAATTGTGTCCCCGTCACAATGGACATGGACATCAGACATGGGTATTTGAACCTCCTTGTAATATGTTATTGTGGTTCTTTCAATTATTGTCCACTTGAGTTCATCATGAGTGAATGTGCTTGCAAGTGGGTTGTTGGATGCTAGCTATCGTGGTCTCCATCATATAACTAAATTACAGTTGATGATCAATAGATTTAGAATTTAGTTCAAGGTAGCTTTGGTTGGAGACCTCCAAATTATGCTTCTCTATGACATAGCACAAAAGAGAAACACATTTTAGCTCTGTCTCTAGCTTGTTTATTCAATAGCACTAGAAAAAAACTTATCGTCATTCCTAGTGATCTACATAATGTTGTTGGGTTTCATTTTTCATTGGCATGTCTCCTCCAATTGCTTATGGATCACATATGCACTCAAATAGACTAGATTTCAATGTTCACTTAGGGCGACTGTAGACAAGGATCCAAGGTCCAGGGACCATTGAATTCAAGCAATCTTATTGGTCAAAAGCTTTAAATTGGTCCCAAGGCCTTTAGACAAGGGTCCAAGACTGAAAGTGACAAATTGAGGCTAAACCTACATGGCACCTGTTTTGGAGGGAACATCAATTGGTTCAGATCAAAAAACAGTGCTACAAATAGAGCTCCTGATTTGGAGAACCAAGAATGAGGCTAGGGACCAAGGTACAGTCCAAATCAAGGATTCAATTTGCTTCAAATCAGTCCAAATTGGTTCCTAGGAAATTGGATCCAGGACCCTCATCTAAAGTGGGCCTTATTACTTACATGCATTCAAATAACATGGGATTATGCATAACTTAACATAAGCTTGGAGTAATTTTTCAACATTGGCAATATAACATATGTATGAGAAACAGGGTCCAATGTTTTGTGTAGGGTAAGGCCCCTTACCCATAATATTGTAATTACCTATACATTAGGATATAAGGAAAGACATAAAGACCTCGTTGAAATTTTGCAGGGGAGTTGGAGGGTGCCTTACTGCACATATTTTTTCCTCCATGAAGGGTTAGCATTAGAAAAACATAATGCCCGCTCCTATGAGCGTTAATTTTTTGGAAGTGTGTGCTTTTTTTTTTTGGGTCCTGCGACACCCAATGACCTATTGGGTATTGTGGAATTTTTTTTCATGATATTTCAAAATTAAATTCATAATATTTTGATCATCCCTCCACCATAGGCTTTACCAGAATCAGGCCCACCTTACACAAGTCCTTATTCTGGTAGCTCACAGCCTCAGGCTTTAAGTACCACCTTAGGCTCCCGTTGATGTAGTGCTTGTTATGTGAATAATTTTTTTACTTACAAGAAGTTCCTCCCAAAGATAATAAGTACATAACAGAAGTTGGTGATATTCCATAATGCTAGCCTAGCATTTCAGAGATCCAGCTGCTTTGATACTCCTCACCTTCTCTGTCGCAGGGAGGCCTCCCAGGCAACTAAATGCCCTTGTCCTCTTCGCTCTTTGGTCTCAATTGATTGAGTTTCAATGCATTCACTTGGTGCCTTCCATAACCCAAGCTCAAGAATATTCATGATAAGAGAGGTTGGTGTGGAACCAAGCAAATGTAAACACAAGTAGGTGCGTGTCTTAATTGAAGTCTGGAGAAATAATGAAATGATCCAGCATGCCACCACTGAAACTAAGGTTTCCTCGATGGGAGATGGAGCTGTACATTATTGTTTACCTTAGTGGGAATGTGAACTTTGAAGTCAAATTGTGAGAGCATTTTCCAACCATGCCAGGGGAACAAGACAAAAACGTTAGCTTGAGAACAGGACCTTGAATTTGCACCTATTGTCTCCTGTTTGGAACAAGTTTTGGTGTCTAGTTCAGGTACTTTTTAAGGCTTTTCCTGGCCAAGGAACCAGCACCCACCAGCGCACCATGAAGGGTGGATGTCATGCCGACATGAAAGACTTCTTCTTTATATTTCTGTCCCATAGCTCATCACAATGGTTAGCTATGTACTAACCATCAACATGTATCTACCTAACTAAAATAGCCATAAAGTGCCTTACCTATTCACCTGCCTACACTTACATTGCCTATTTACTCATCTATGATGCTTACCCACTTACATAGGTAGTTTCTAGTGACATATGTAGTGTGAGATGGAAGTAGGAGGGTTTACAGGAGAGGTTCCCATAGTGAAAAACTCAGTTGTGATATTCATCCACAACTGAGTTTTCAATGGACGGTGCACTGGTCGGAGCAGGATCAAATAATTGCCTTTTTCCTAGGTCGGACAAGTGGTGATCTTCTGGTCCCACTTTGTGCCAGTTCTACTTGTGTTGTGAATCAACAGTGAGGAACACTCCAATGATGTTAAAGGAGTGGGGGGAATGCTGGTTACACTTTGGAACAAGCCAGTGTAGACCCATTATCACATGAGCCTGATGGAACGGCATCTCACCCTTCCAGGGTCAATATGCAAATTCATGCCCTGCAATGCACACATACATCGAAGTTTTTTGTGATTCAGATATTGCACAGCATGTAGGTAGTCATAGATATGGTTCACTAAAACAGTTTTTGTCCTTTATCTTCGACCCTAGAGAAACGTTACTGGAACCATTCTTTGGTGGAAAGTTTGAATTTGGTTACGGGTTGATCGTTGAACCCAGGAATGTTAAAACTTGGAATCACCATATACAGCATTTGGAGCTGATGGTAACTGAATGGTAAGTTGATGTTACCATAGCATGTTACTTTATTTTGCATTCACATATGAGATGCTAATTACACAAAAACTCAGGTGTAGTCCTTGTTGGCAGCCAATGTTTACCGAGTGTGAAGAAAATTATTTGCTCTAGCATCCAATCTTTAAGAAATGTCGATTTGTGATGAAACTTTTTGTTTTATGTAAAATTGTTGAAAAGGAGTGTGTAAATCAATGTTAAGCAAAGAACCTTCATCCTTTTCTAGTCCCACCTTCACACAGGATATTCATGCAAATAAGTGTAGACTTTGCATTGCAAGAAAGCTTGCAAAACACACAAGACACAATTTTTTCTCTTAATCTATTGTAGAAATACACAAAAGCAAATCTGCTACATTTCTACAAGGCGTTTGCTACACTTTTATAGGACATCTACTATGCTTCTACAAACACACAATATCAATTGAACTTCCTTAGCACCATGCTTTTTTATTTTGACAAAACATGGGAAGCACAAGAAAATAATCCTTAAGTCTCTTGTCTCCTTTTTCTTTCATATCAACTATAGTTTTGACTCACAAAAGCAAGTTCACCTACACCTCACATATCTACACAAACAAATCATGAATTAGCATGTGCAATTCAAAACTTGAAAAAAAGAACAATTTACAATTTGTTTTATCCAACATCTCATCCCAATAATATAAATGCTCAAAACAAGAAGATCAACAAAGGTTGGAAGAGGAAATAGGTTCCAAATTCTCAAACCAAGAATTCATAAGATTCAACCATGTGGAAACTTTATCCAAGAAATCTTGCCAACCGAATTGGGAATATGGAAAAATCATTGTGCTCATTCAAGCAAAGAAACACAACCATGACTTGACCAAGTAAATCTTTGAAACCAATTCCAAACAACAATTACAAAATGGAAAACAATTGTTGCTTCTATAATGAAAATAGGTTGCTCACCACACATGTGGAATGGGCATGCTTGCAAAGAAAAGTGAGGAACATTTAATGATGACTTCAAGTGCATTTTCAACTACATGGTTAACACAAATGAGGAATACAAGTCCATGAACACTCAAAATAAAATAGCATTGCATTGCATTTGCCACCTCAATTTGGCAAAAAAATGTACAAAATGATGAAAAAATTGTTGGGTATGAGCTGCTGCATGTGAAAGATTTCATGATTGACCTAAACAATGTTTACAAAACAAGAGATTTGACACCAATAAGTTTGATCAAGTACCTCAATGATAACAACAAAAATTCAAGGATGCAATGAAAAGATCACTACACCCTTGCATCTACCAATGCATCACCCATAGCTCACCCAATAGTGTTTGGATCCACACCCTACCCAAAGGACTCACTTGTTCACAACCCACACCACAACACACAATTACAACAACTCTATTAGTAATCAATAGATCAAAGCAATTAATTGAGATCGTAATTGTTAAACAACCCCCCAAAGAAGCCATCAATTGTATATTTCGAAAAACACTTAAATTTTTTTTAATATATTTTTTAGGTTGCTATGAAATAATGGCATTTTTAATACATCTTAGGTATTTTTTTAATGCATTAACCATATTTCAGGTATATGCTCATATTGAATTATAGGCACCCCAATCATTATTTTTTAAATAACTTTTTATGTTTTTCAATAAATGACACTCTATATTTTTTTTGCACATTGTTTGGAATAAAATGGAAGTGACCCCTCGAGAACAAACCCACTTGTTAGCTCACAAATTCCAAACAAATGCATTCAAAAAGGAAATCAATTATTGGTTGGATCAATCAATTGGATGTATGAAACAACCCTTGTTGTGAAAGAAAAGTGATAAAAAACCCAAGAAAACCTATCATAAAAATAGCTTGAATACTTCAAATCAAAAAATGTTATGATTGACACAACCCAAACAAATTTGGTCAATACCATTTTTTTGCTTGACACAAGTTTTGAGCATGGAATTCTTAAACATGAAAGGCACCTAAAACAATGAAATTCATGATCTATCAGACAAGGAAACATTTTAACTCAAATTATTAGAAGGTGAAGGTGCTCAAATGGATGTAATGAATGAAAGAACTATGCATAGTGTAGATGGCAAGTGGATAGTAGCATTCAATTTTTGCCTAAGGCTTCAATTGTTGAGTTGAAATTTTTTTCAAAACAATTGATTAGCGTGATTAATGACATTTTTTAAAAAAACATGGTGATTGAATTCACTTGAAATCATCAAATATTGTGTTGTCTTCCTAGAAATAAAATCATTTTTTTACATAATATTTTTCCAAACTTTCTTGGCCTTCAATACCATGAGCTACTAGCTCAACATCAATGCATATATTGAGTATCTTCTTGTGCTTCAAATTCAATATTGCACACAAGCCTTTGTACATGAGGTTCTCCTTCTAATTTAAATATGTTAAATGCTAATTATAAGCACACATAAACAAATCAAGTATGAAAATCACATGTAAGTCAAATTTTCCAAGGAATTCCTTGAAAAACTTATTTAGAATTGCAAAAAAAAATTCAACAACAAAATGCATGTGCTTGTGTTTTCAATAATAAAATAATTCAAGAATTGTGTGTTCATCTTCCTCTTTAAAAGGGTTAAGATCCAAAAAAATAAAAAGATACCAAATTATGAAAAACCAAAAAAACCATATATGGTTGATCTTGGTTTCACCCAATGGCCAAGTTCATTGTAATCTAACTAACTATTATGAAACATAGAGGTAGTGAAAACTGGATTGGGTATTTAAAAAATTATTTACACTATATGCAAAATGATTATCAAAATTCAACTAATGAAAATCAAGAAATATCACTTCAAGAAGCTCTAGTAAAATGATGAAACAACCAAAAATATAGATCCATTGATGTTCCATGTTGTCCATAACAACAAAAAGATAAATTAGTGAAAACAAGTAGTTGGGATTTCTAGCAAACTTGCAAGGAAGCAATTTCTAAAACAACTTGTGCAATATGTGAACCAAAAAAACCAAAAACTTGCATAGACAACCAAATAAGAAACAAAACCAAAATAAAAAGAAACATATAAAATGATAAAAAATGGTTGTAACAATGTAAATTTGCAAACCATAAAACAAAATTATGAAAACTTGCATCTTGCGAAACAAGTCAACACAAAACATGATTGTCAACATAAGCAACAAAACAAAATGAATATAATGAAGTAAAGCAAAACAACAAAAACAAAACTTACTTGTGCAACAAAAACCACAATTTAGTGACAACGCATGAAATCAATAAAAAACAATTAAGAAATATATAAACTCAAACAAAAAAAAATGCAAACAAGAAAACCAACAAGTATGAAATGCAAAGAAAAGTTAATGAATGAAACAAAATAAAATAAAGCACAACATCATGGATGTTGAACATCACAGAAAAATGTAATTAGAATGGATGTTAAGGAGCACATCTTTGTGGAACCAAACAAAAAAAACACAAACAGTGTGTTGCTAAGAACACAAAAATCAACACAAACGAAAAATCTTATCATCAAGAACAAAAGAAAGTAGAAAGGAACGACAATGAAAAAAATGATCTTGACTTTTAAGAATTGGATGCATAAATGAAAATTGATCAAAGATGATAGTGAGGAGGGAAAGAGAATACTTGGGCGTAATGTGTTCCTCATTGACACATAAAATGTTCCATAGATATGAATTGTTGGTAGATGCCATCAACCACAACACTGGTATGTCAACAAACCCTAAAATTTGAGGGTTAGGTCCGAATGTCAATGCAATAAGTTCAAGTTAGGTTAGTGTTATGATGACAAGTTAACTTAACCCTAATGTTAACTTTCTTAACACTTCTTAACACTCACAGCCTAAAAACATCATGTGTGAATGAAGCTTTGTTATGCTAAAATCACAATTGAACTTGTAAAAAAATTCATTGGTTATGAGCATCCCCAGCCACACTTCTTATTGGGGCCTGTATGAGCATCTGCCACATTCAAATACACCCAAAAACATGAAAAAATGGAAAGAACAAAGTGAGAGAGTATTTAAATGTGACCACCTGGGCCACTCAACAACAGTCACTTTTATTTTACTGGCCCCCATAGAGGGCACTGTACTTTTGACACATTTACAGGCCCAAACTGAGTTTGACACTGTTCTACTGCTCCACTAAATCCAAGGCCAGTTTACTCCTGTGGGTGGAGATGCTCTAAGTTCCACCAACTTCAAAGTTACACTATAAGCATACCCATATTGTCCCTGACATTTAGGCTTTGGGAAAAGGAGTATTGGACAAACAGATAGGAACACAGGTTCTTGGTACCAAGTGAGGTGAGCCAGCCAGCATGCACTCAAGGGGCTTAGTATTTCCTCTTTTGAGGAGGATCAAGGAGAGTGTTCGATTTTTAGAATCTTTGTTGTTCTTAATGTGTTCCCATCAAGTTCTCATTAATTCCCAGCATGTTCCCCAAGTCCCCAATGTGTTTCTCAATATGTTCACATCAATGATGCCCATCACAAAAGGAAAAAGAAAAAGAAAACTTGGGGGCTCCTCACAACAAATTAATATGTCACACTATAAACCTCCATAGAACCTCTTTTGATTCTCCTGATTTTGTTTCAACTTGAAATGAAAATCAGAAGCTTCACCAAGGGTGATGGTTTGGTGGTACAAACTTTGTTTGATATCACAAAAATCCCGGGTTCAAACCGGTTGGTGGCCAAGTGAAAGATCTATTGTGTCTTCTACCATTGGGCTTGACTTGAGGCCCTACCAACTGCTGCTTGTCAGTCGAGTCCACTACAGTGATTTCACCTGCCCACCAAATAATAAATAAATAAACCATGACGTGGTGAGTTGCTTTCTCTATGTTCTTTTGGGATGGGGGAGGGGTACAGACTTGAGGTAGAAGGGAAGTATGGGTACCTATTTCTTAGTTGTATTGATTAGTTGTGATGGTGCATCCAAAGTGATTTTTATTTAATCATGGGCCTCTTTTATTGGCCCCTCACCAAGATAAACACTCACAATATCGACATGCCCAAAATAAAAGATAATGTAGCCTTTTCCTTTAGTCTAGTTATATGAGTTATAAGTGTAGAATTTTGGCAAAGGGTATTGGATGAAATGTGGTGTCATTGGGAACATCTTGGGGAACACATGACAACTTGAAGAACACATTGAAAACATCATTGCAAACCCTTAGGAACATCATGGGAACACACTAGGAATGTGGTGGTAACACCAAAATCCAGCCAAAAAAACTTTGTTGGCCCTAAATCCTACCAATGCTTTGTTTTCGTTTAGTTTGGTGGAATGGGCTCAAGAGACGAGGTATACTTGCTTTCTGTTGGCTTCTGTGTGAGGGGAGGTCCAGAATCCAGAGGTTCCTTGTTGATTAAGGCTACCAGGGGACTAACTCATCAAAGGCCAAGAAAGTGGCCTTTTATGACCTTCTTCTTTTTGGCTTCATGGGTAAGGCCTGTAGTGTCAAAGAACATTTTTTATTTTTTTTAATGTATTGGCCAACCAAACAACCAAACCACCCTTTGCTACATGATTTGTGATAAAGAGTGATGGCTCAAAAGGGTCATAAGTTTGTAAAAATCCAATGGTCTTTTGCAATGAAAGGTTAAATGGTAAAAGAGCTTAATGATATTCAAACAAAGAATCACGGGGAAACCATGAGAAAGTGCTTTTTTTTTAAGGTTCCTTATAGGATGTGCAATAACTATACTTGGGGATTAAGCTTGCTATGTCCATATCAAAAATCTTGGTGTACGAATATATATTATTCAACAATGATTGTCAAGCCAGTATTACTAAATTGCAAGCTATAATTGACAACATCATCAGCTCTACAATTTTGATATCAGCACTTTGATGCTTAATAGTTATCTATCATGTTTGGTGTACCTAGTGAAGCATGAAGCACACTGTTTACTTTTTCAACTTTGTGATGTAGCTGAAGTAGCGATCCAAAAGTGTACCTTTGGCACCTTCATTTTTTTCTGGAAAGGTTGCGAACATTCACCCCCCTGCCCCAAAAAAATTTATTAAAAAAAAAAGACCACTTCTTATGACCAACAATTTATTTGCATAGAGGATAGTGAAGACATGAAGAAACTCAACCTCATGCATAGCCACAACTAACAAAACCTAGGTAATGATGAGTTGCTAACTGCAAAATTATGTCAAGAGAGTGTGGGGTATACAAAGTTGAGAACTTCAAAACATAGAAATATATCAAGAGTGTGTATGGTATACAAGGGTTGACAACCTCACAACATGTTATTGGTGTGGTGTTAGTTTAAACTGATTGACCACAAAGTTTTATTGATCTTTAAAATGAGAAATGATCAAAAGTTTTCAAATGGTGCAGAAATGTCAAAAACCAGTAGTTTAACTAAAGATAAACTGGCAATACTGGCACAAGCTCCACAAGCCAAAAATCTTAAAATGTGTTACAATTTGGGCTCCATCAATTGGAGGCTTGTGCTTATGAACCCAAGGACATTTGAGGGCATTGTTTCATTGTAGATGAACTCATTTCGTTTGGTGATCAAGGGATATGGTGATAGGCCACCACATTTTATTCCCAAACAACCAGCTGAAGAGTGTTCTCATACCCAATGAAAAACCATGAAAAACAATTGTCCTACACAAATGATTATGGAGTTGGTCTTCAAGATGTAGGGGCTAGGTCTATTCATCGGATCTGATACAATCTTAGACAGCCCTATATTCCTATTCCAACATTGCAATAGGATTTGTAAACATGTTTACTAAAGTTTATAGCAATGTTGAATTGATATATCGGGTGAAACCTAGGTATGCACTACAAGTATGTATTGTGATATTGAATAACATACCAATTGAATATCAATTCTTCCAACTACCTAGGTTATATTCAATTGAGGTTGGTATGTCTTTAGGGTTTGAAGTTTTCATACCAGACTAATCTAGGTCTTGGGTTTTGATACCAATACCTAGGTAGTGAAGGTGTAAATGAGCTAGGTATGACTATGGTAGTGCATTACATTAGTGCATCTATGCTTCACTTTGTGACTCCTTTAATGATAAGATCATCCAAGATTATGACAATGTCCTCATGTGTTTAATTGCTATGAATGTGGTAAGTCATGGATTATTAGAGATGTCTAAAAGTTTTGTGAGTTTTTTTCATGGTATCATTGTTGTATAGGTTGTATTGTAACATTGTGTGCAATGTGTAGTGTGCACAACAAAGGATGATTGTTGGCAAAATCTTTTATTATTTCTTTGAAATCCAAAAGAAAACAAAAAGAGGAAAAATGTTTTTCTATGTGTTCATTCTCCTCTTTAGTTTGGCAGTTTGTGTCTATGTTGTGGTTTTCTTTGAGAACCTTTTATATGAGCAATAATCTTTAGTGAGTACAACTAAACTACCAACAAGTTATAATGGTGTTGGGCAATGATTTTATTTTCAAGTTTTTATGATGGAAATAGATGGAATGTCTTTCTCTAAGTTTGAAGAATCCACTAGAGATGAAACATGTGACATAGGGCTCACAACTAAATTGGACAAAATATCATTTGTATTGTATTAGAATGGAAACAAATGTGAAATGAGTTTATTGATAGTTGGGATGAACTACAAGTGACAAAAACATTAATTGGGTGAAAGGTTCAATATGCATATCTTACACAAACCCAACATTTCAAGGTGCCATACCATCATATCAATGTCATTTGGATGTTTGTCCAAATGAAAACACACTACAATGGACTTTTATGGAAATCATAATGATAATTTTTTTGGGTTAATCAAGTTTTGTTGCATGCTCAAATGCATTTGAGAAATTTAGCAAAAAAGAGATGAAAAATGAAAACCTTATGTTTCAATCCTCCTAAAAAGATTAGTAGAATTTCAATTGATAGAGAAGATCATAACATATACAAAGGTTCTAACCTTAACACTCTAGTTGCAACTTTGTCTTCAATAGTTATACGTGAGCCCCTTTGCAACATGTAAAGCCTTTGTAGGTTTTTGTTGGACCATGCAATGTCAAAGCAAAGAGTACACAACAAATGACACTAAATTTTGTGTCAACATAAGAAAGGTGTCATTGAAAGATCAACAAGTAGCCTTATAGAAGACCATCACCTAAATTAAAAAGTTTGGAAAGAGTAAAAAGGAATGGGACAAATCATGCATAGAGATGGGGTTGCCAACGTGAAAGCTCAAAACACCCATTAAAACAT